>WNFL01056352.1_pt1 | contig 45231 bp, 39 predicted proteins | sample 5400361 | NCBI WGS metagenome assembly WNFL01 (sample SAMN13153351, study PRJNA577476) | soil metagenome | isolation source: 40 cm soil on Douglas fir-dominated hillslope | place: USA:California | collected 2013-09-17 | reverse complement strand
TCCAGCAGGAATCAACATCCCGCTGATGCCGCTTGTCTCGCCGTCAGGCCGCGCGAGCGGGATCTGGCATCCGCGGCTGCCTGGCCGCAAGCCCAAGCTCGTCCGGGGGTCCGGCCTGACGGTGCACGGCCAGATCGAAGACTGGCTCGCCGACGCCATCGCGACCGGCAGGCTCGCACCGGGTGACCGGCTGCCTACCGAGCAGGATCTGGCCGAATGGCTCGGTGTCAGCCGGATGACGCTGCGGCACGCGCTAGCCGAGCTAGCCCAGCGCGGCCTCGTGACCAGGTCCGTCGGCCGCAGCGGCGGTACGTTCGTCGCCGAGCCGAAGGTCGAGCAGGACCTCACCGTGCTGGCCGGGTTCTCCGAGCAGCTGCGCCGTCACGGCCTCGTCGCCGGAGCCCGGGTCCTTGCCGCAGCCGAAATCCGCGCCAGCGCCGCCGCGGCAGCCGCGCTGGAGATCAACGTGGGCGCCGCGGTCTACGAGGTACGGCGGCTGCGCCTGGCAGGCGGCCAGCCGATCCTGATCGAGCACTCCCTGTTCCCGGCCGAACGCTGCCCGGGCCTGCTCGGCTACCGCCTGGACGGGTCGCTGTACGAGCTGCTAGATCAGAAGTACGGGCAGCGGCCGCACCGGGCCAGGGAGAGCCTGGAGCCAGTCTGCGCCGGCGTCAGGGAGGCCGAGGCGCTCGGCGTCGCCGAAGGAGCGCCGCTGATGCTGGTCGAACGCACCGCCTACGCGCGCTCGGGACTGCCGCTCGAGTTCGCACGCGACCTGTTCCGCGGCGACCGCACCAGGGTGGTGGTCTGGACGTCTGAACTTGTCGGCGAAATCTAAGCCCCGATGGAATGTTCGGTAGAAGCCAATCAGGACACCTGGGGAGGCCGGGGCGGCGTTCGGCGGCGACGTCATGCTCGCCAGCGACGCGAACCTCTGGCCCGGCCTGAGCTCGCTCACCTCCTCGACCGTCACGAGTCGATCCCCCGCGAGCAGGCTGCCGTCACGCTGCAACCGGCCGACGTCTGGTCCGGCAATCCCCGCTGCCGCGAGCTTGTCAGGCAGCATCCGCCGGCCGTCCGGCTCGGTCAGCGAGTAGCCGAAGGTCGGCACGCTGTGCGAGAGCTGCCTGGCTTCCAGGCGGAACGACCGTTCCCCGCCGACCGGGCCATCGGCATCGACTGGCCGTTCCAGCAAGGAAACGGACTCACGGTAGAGCGCCGCGTGCCGCAGCCGCGCGAATACTCCGGCGCTCTGCGCCGGGTAGCAGACCTCCACCGTCTTCGTAACCTCGTCGAGCGACATCCGCTGAAGTACGCCGGGCAGGCCGAGGCAGTGATCTCCGTGGAAGTGAGTGATGCAGATGCGGCTGATCTGGCTCGCCGCCACACCGGCGAACTGCATCTGGCGCTGCGTGCCCTCGCCCGGGTCGAGCAGCAGGCGCTCGGCATCCCACCGGAGCAGATAGCCATTGTGATTCCGGCGGCGGGTGGGCACCTGACTGGCAGTGCCGAGAACCACCAGTTCCCGGTTGGACACGGCACCGACCTTACGCCGGGCCGTCCACGCTTCCATGATCCTGGCCAGAAAGTTAAATGCGTCGCTTATATAAGTCAACACTGATATGATCAGTGCTGTGCACGCGTTCGAGGTACTCGGCGATCCTGTACGCCGCCGGATCCTGGAGCTCATCGACGACGGCGAACGCAGCTCGGGAGCTGTCTGCGCGGCGATCCAGCAGGAGTTCGGGATTACGCAGCCGGCCGTGTCGCAGCATCTGCGGGTGCTGCGCGAAGCTGGTTTCGCGACGGTCAGGCCGGACGGGACCAAGCGCATGTACGCGATCAGCCCGGCGGCGCTGCAGGACGTCGACGCATGGCTCGATCGCTTCCGGCGCACCTGGACTCCGCGCCTGGACGCGCTGGAAACCGAGGTCGTGCGCGGCAAACGTGAGCGCCGGCCACCTAGCTCAGGGAAAAGACAACAAGGCAGGAGTACTCCATGATCGAAGTCAGGCACCAGATCAGCGCCGTGCGACGGTTGATCGGGACCCGCGTTGTAGCGGCGGGCGAGGCCAGGGTCATGACGATCAGCCAGGCGTATCAAACCGGCATCGACGACCTCTGGGACGCGTGCACCAATCCTGAACGCATCTCCCGTTGGTTCCTGCCAGTCTCCGGCGAACTGAGGCTTGGCGGCCGCTTCCAGATCCAGGGCAATGCGAGCGGCACTATCGAGCGCTGCGACCCACCGAAGAGCTTCGGGGCGACCTGGGAATTCGGCGGCGAGGTCAGCTGGATCGAGGTCAGGCTGAACCCGGAGGCTGACGGCTCGACCACGCTCGAGCTTGAGCACACCGCCCACGTCGATGACGAGCGCTGGGCCGAATTCGGACCCGGTGCCGTGGGCATCGGCTGGGACATGGGCTTCATGGGACTGGCCAACCATCTGTCGTCCGGGAACGCGGTCGACCCGCAGGAGGCGGCCGCCTGGCCGGCGTCCGTGAACGGCAAGCTGTTCATGTCGCTCAGCAGCGGGCGGTGGCGGGACGCGAGCATCGCCGCGGGGACCGACGAGGCAAGCGCCAGGGCCGCGGCGGACCGGTGCACGGCGGCCTACACGGGCACCGCGCCGTAGCAGCGGCAAGCCTCGTCCAAACGGCGCGGCGGAGCGGTCGCCTAAGCTCATGCCGTGCCCGGCCCCACTGCGCCTGATGCCTCGCTGCCTGACGGCGTGATCGCCGGCGACGACCCCCAGTCCCCGGACGTGCGGCGGCTGCTCGAGCGCCATCTCACGTTCGCGCACGAGCACGCACCGCCGCAGGACGTGCACGCGCTCGACATCGACGGGCTGCTTGACGCGTCGGTCGCGCTCTTCAGCTTCCGGGCCGGCGGCCAGCTGCTCGCGGTCGGGGCGCTCAAGCAGCTTGATCCGCTCCACGCGGAGCTGAAGTCCATGCACACGGCGCAGGCGGCGCGAGGCCGCGGGATCGGCCGGGCCATGCTCGACCACCTCATCGGCGTCGCCCGGGACCGCGGCTGCGACCGGGTGAGCCTGGAAACCGGGACGATGGCGGCATTCGCCCCGGCGCGTGCGCTGTACGCGAGCGCCGGGTTCACTCCGTGCGGGCCGTTCGGCAGCTACGCGGAAAGCCCGAGCAACACCTTCATGACCCTCGTGCTCGCACCAAACCCGGCCGCGACCGTGACCAGCTAGCGGGACGGCGACCCGGCACCGGCCACACCGCTATTGCCGCCGCCAAATGTCGTTGATCGGCGTGACCTCATTTGCGGCGCCCAGGTATCCGGAAAGGCCGAATCCGTCCTCAAGCGTCCGCAGCACGCTGTAGTGGTAGTACTTCTGGTCGTAGCTACCGGGAACCGCGAGCGGGCTGAGGATCACGCAGACGACGTGGCCGCCCGACCCGAGCCCGTTCTTCGCCGCGAGCCCTCCGGCCCGTTCGTCCTCGTCGTAGACGACGATGATGACGCCGTTGGTCCCGAACGCGGGTGACGCCTCGATCTTCGGCACTTCCTGGCTGAGGAAATTGTCGAACTGCGTGTACCGGTTGTTGACCGGCTTGCAGTTGGCCTCGCCATCGTCGCAGCCATTGGGGATGATCGTGTTGAACCTGGCGACCCGGCCGGTTGCCAGGTCGGCGTTGAACGTCGACATGCCTGCTGTCGGCTTGCCGGCCGGGACGTCGTTGGCCAGGCATTCTGCCGATGGGGACGTCGCTGACCAGACGCCGCCTGGTCCCTCGATGTTGTCGAACAGTATCGGCGGGTTCCCCGTGGTGTAGAAGCCGGTCAGCGGGCACGCCGTGTTACTCGCGCAGCTTCCGCCCGATCCGGTGTCGCATTTGGCCGTGCCTGCCTCGAGCCAGACCTTCCAGCTAAGCCCCGCCACGTCCATCTGGTGATAGAGATTGTCGATGTTCTGATGGCAGGCCGTTCCGTAGTCCTGCTGTTCGCAGCGGGTGAACTGGCCGGTCACGAGGGCCACGTAGTTGGCCTGCGACCAGTGCGTCGCCGCGTAGTAGTTGGTGAGCCAGGCGCCCTTCTGGCGGATGGCGCCCATCAGGAACGGAGCGTTCGTCGTAGTGAGGTGAGAGTACGTCGTGTTCTCGCCGATGATCAGGAACACATTCCCGAGCCGCGGGACCCCCTCGGCCCCGGTGGCAGTCGCTGTCGCGGTACGGCTCACGCCAGGGTCAGCGACGGCAGCGGCCGATACCGGACCCGCTGCGCAGCTGACAGCGAGCAGGGAACCAAGGGCAACCATGCGAATACGCCTGCTCATACCAATCCTCCTTCAGCCGTCCGAGCGCATTATCTGCTGACCGGAGCCCGGCTGGGAACAGCGGAGATGTGAAAGGCCGGCTTAAAGTTGGCGGCCAGGACTCAAACGGATAGGAGCGGAGAGATCGACGATCGCGGCGACGGGGCCGCCGCCGTCAGGGCCCTGGTGCGCTGCCGACACTGACACGAACACCGCAGGGTCGCCGGTCACCGCCGCCGCGACGCCGCCCACACAGGCCTTGATCTGGCGATGCCAGTGCACGTCGGAGTCGTCGAGCATCGCGTTTCTGCGGCCCCTGACCTGACCGTTCTGGCTGGCTTCGCACTTGAGGAACACGTTGACCAGCCTGCCCTGCAAGTCAGAGGGGTGCGGCCGGTCCGGCAATTCCAGGCCTGCGTCCTTGATAGCGGCCCAGATGCCGTCCTGGTCAAGCGCGTCGCGCATGACCGAGTGCCCGATCCGGTACCTGCCGCCGATTCCCCGCGCGTTGCCGGCGACCACGACCTGGGCCTGGTCAAGCTCGACCCCGGACGAGCAGGATGCGACCGACGAGTACAAGCCGCGGTTGTGCAGCACGTCGGCGTCGGATGCCATCTCGATCTCCCCGAGGGCGACCGCGATCCCGAGCGCGGTGCAGCCGTTCGACAGGTCCATCGACTCGTGCGTGTTCTCGGTCCACACCGTCTTGCCGCGGCTCTTGGCGTCGGAAATTGTGTGGATCGTCAGCAGCGGCGTCTTGGTCTGCACATAGTGCACATCGCCCGGGTCGGTGATCCCGGCGCGTTCCATGGCCACCTTGACTGCGTCGGCCACCTTGGTGATCATGGCGCTCCGGCCGATGTCTTCGGGCAGCAGCCGCTCGCTCATCGCGAAACCTATTGTCAGCCTCGGCTCGTCGGTGGCCACAGCCCGGTCGGCTGGCACGGTCGCGAAGACCGTCGCGTGCGGGCTGATCACGCCGTCGGTGCCGCCGGACCATACGATCGGGACCTGGCTGACTTCTTGTGCGCTCCGGTTTCCCTTCGCGGTCAGGACCTCACGGAAGGCGCGGTCGGCCAGGATCCGGGTGTAGTCGTTCACGCCGCCGTTGCCCTCGGTCTTGCCGATCACCGCGATGACGCGGTCCGCTTCTATGACACCGTCGTCGATCAGCCTGCCGAGCTCGCTCGCGTCTGACACGCTGTGCAGGGGTATCTTGCGCACCTCAATCGGCTCGGGCACGGCTCACTCCTCGGGTGTCGCTCTAACGCTCACGTATCGGGGCCGGATGATCAGTGTGTCGCACCGTCTTGCGTCACGACCGTGCCGGCCCGGCCCGCCAGTGCCTCTTTGATGGTTGCCAGGTGGGTGATGATCGCCCGGCCGCCGCCGGCGGCGAACCGGCAGGCCGCCTCGACCTTCGGTGCCATGCTGCCGCTGCCGAACTCGCCCCGCTCAGCGAGCTCGCGGAGCTGAGCCGCGGTGACCGCGCCTACTGCACGCTCGGCCGGCGTGGCCCAGCCGGTCATGACAGCATGCACGTCCGTGGCGATGAGCAGCGTGTCGGCGCCGAGTTGGCGCCCGAGCAGCGCGGCGGTCAGGTCCTTGTCGATCACCGCCTCCACGCCGCCCAGCACTCCAGCCGCGTCCCGCAGCACCGGCACGCCGCCGCCGCCCGCGCAGACGACGGTACACCCGGCATCCAGGAGGATGTGCGCCGCGGCCGCATCCAGGCACTCGACGGGCTCCGGCGAGGCGACTACCCGGCGCCAGCCCTTAGCACCCATGTCCCGCCAGGTCTGGCCGTGAGCGATCATCTTCGCGGCCTCCGCCGCACTCAGGTACCGCCCGATCGGCTTGGTCGGCTCGTCGAAGTGCGGATCGTCGGCCCGCACCAGAGTCCTGGAGACCAGGACGGCTGGCCTGCCCGCCGCCACGCCGCGCCTGGCCAGCGAGGACTCGAGCGCATTCATGATCAGGACGCCGATCGTGCCCTGGGTCTGCGCGCCGCACCAGTCGAGCGGGACCGGCGGGACCACGTGCGCGGCGAGCTCATTCTTGACCAGCAGGTTGCCGACTTGCGGGCCATTGCCGTGGGTCAGCACCACCTGGGCGCCCGACGCCACGATGTCGGCAACATCTTCCATGGCGAGCATGATCGCCGCTCGCTGGTCCTCGGGGCGGGCGCTGCCGTCCGCGCCTGTCATCGCGTTGCCGCCAAGGGCGATCAGCACTCGCACGCAGAGTCCTGATCGTCGCTCAGCCACCGGCGGACCGCGTCGCCGTGCTGGTCAAGCAGCGGCGGCGGCAGGTGCTCTGACCGGCCGGTCTCGCGGCCGTCGGTCTCGAACCTGATCGGCGGGCCGGGCAATGTGATCCGGCCGAGCGCCGCGTGGTCGACCTCGATCAGCAGGCCCTGCGACCTGGTCTGGTCCCACGTGTAGACCTCTTCGAAATCGCGCACCTTGCCAGCCGGGATCCCGAGCGAGGAGAGGGTAGCGAGCACCTCGACGGCCCGGTGCTGACCGAAGGCCGCGTCGACGGCCGCGTTAACCGCGTCGTGGTCGCGCACCCGGTCCCTGTTCAGCGCCCACTCGGGCCGGTCGAGGCCGAACGCGGGCGCCATCTTCTGCCACAGCGCGTCGCTGCCGACTGCGATCTGGACGAACCCGTCGGCGGCGCGGTACAGCCCGTACGGGCAGATGGACGGGTGATAGTTGCCGCCAGGCCCTGGCACCTCCCCGGCCACCGTGTACCTGGTGCCCTGGTAGGCGTGCGCGCCGACGGCCGCGGCGAGCAGGCTGGTGCGGACGACCTGGCCCCGGCCTGTCCTGTTCCGCTCGGTCAGCGCGGCCAAGACGCCGTATGCCCCGTACATACCGGCCAGGATGTCGCCGATCGGCACGCCCACCCGCGTCGGCTGATCCGGTGACGGCCCGGTGACCGACATGATGCCGCCCTCGCCCTGGGCGATCTGGTCATAGCCAGGACGGGTGCCCTCGGGACCGTCGTGCCCGAACCCGGTGATCGACAAGATCACCAGCCGCGGGTTGATCTCGTGCAGCCGCGCCACGCCGAACCCGAGCCGGTCGAGAACACCCGGCCGGAAGTTCTCGACCAGCACATCGGCCCGCGCGACGAGCGCAGCGAGCACCGCCCGGCCAGCCTCGGACTTCAGGTCCGCGGCCACTGACTCCTTGTTGCGGTTGCAGGACAGGAAGTAACTGGCGTGCTCGCGCCCGTCGCTGCCGTGCAGAAACGGCGGTCCCCAGCCGCGGCTGTCATCGCCCTCTGGTGATTCGACCTTGATCACCCGCGCCCCGAGGTCGCCGAGCATCATCCCCGCATGCGGCCCGGCCAGCGCCCGCGACAGGTCGACCACGACTAGCCCGGCCAGCGGGCCCTTGAACTCGCCCGAGCTTCCTGCCGCAGAAAGCTCCGTCATAGCCAGTCCACCTCGGCGGACGCGGCACCGGCCAGCCGGGCGTAGCCCGGCCCGCGGTCGAAAAACGGCTGCTGATCCGGCCGCTCTGCCCTCATTTTCGTGCGCAACGAAACCGTCCGCTCCATGTCCGCTGCAGGCGCATCGCCTGGCCCGGTGATCACGACGCCGTAGTCGGCAGCCGTTCTGGCCCGCGAGACCTTGCCCCAGGCCACGTCCCTCACCACGAGCCCGACCTCGCGATCCAGCGGATCGCCCCAGCCACCCCCGCCCGTCGTCCTGATCCTGATCAGCGTCCCGGCCGGCACCGGCTCTCCGTCGGCGAGCGCGTCTGCGGGCCGTTGATCCTGGCCGTCTGGGTCGATCATTACCTCGAACGGACGGCCGGCCTTCCCGCCGTTGACTCCCCAGCAGGACAGGATCGAGCGGTCAGCGATCGACATGAAGTAGCCGTCGGTGCGCATCCTGATGATCTTCTCGTACCCGAGGCCGCCGCGGAACTGTCCGGGGCCGCCCGAGTCGATCGCCAGCCCGAGGCGCTCCACGATGAACGGGAACCTGGCCTCGGAGAACTCGGCCGGCAGGTTCCGCGAATCGGGTACCACGTGAATGGTGTCCTCGCCGTCGGCGTAGTACCGGCCGCCTGAGCCGCCGCCGAGCACCTCGCGCATCAGGTAGGGCTCGCCGGCGGCGTCGGTCCCGTAGACACCGGTGTACCTGATCGTCTCCTGGTCGGCAGGCATCCGCCCGCCGACCGCCTTGGCGAGCACTCCGGCGAGGACGCCGAGCAGCCGCAGGATCACGAACGTCCGCGCGTTGGTGGGCGCCGGGAAGACCGGCGTGAGCAGCGTGCCGGGGGGCGGGAACCGCATCTCGACCAGCTCGACCACGCCCTCGTTCACGTCGAGCTCGGCCATCCGCTCAGGCGTATCGGCGAGGTTGCGCAGGATCGGCGCCAGCCATTTGGCCAGGAAGTTGCCGTCCGCGTAGTTCGCGCAATGGTTGATCGGGCCTTTCGCCTGCGGGCCCGTCCCGGTGAAATCCATGATCAGCTTCGGACCGCCGGGCGTGTCATCGGCCGTCCTGGTCAGGGTTATGCGCTGGGCGTGCAGCCTGGGCGGATCAACGCCGTCGTGCTCGGCGTAGTCCTCCCAAGTCCAGGTGCCCACACGAATCTTGGCCAGGATCTCGCGGCGGAAGGTGGCCGTGGTTCCCGCGACGATCGCGTCGAAGCAGGCCTCGACGGCCTCTTTTCCGTACCGGCCGAACAGCTCGGCCAGCCGGCCCGCGCCCATCAGGCAGGCCGCGCACTCAGCGTCGAGGTCAGCGGCGAGCGACTCGGGCATCCGCGAGTTGCGGGTCATGATCGTCAGGACCGCCTCGTTAGGGACACCCTGATCCCGGAGCCTGATCGGCGGGACCATGAGGCCCTCCTCGAACACGCTGGTTGCCCGGCTGGGCATCGAACCGGGCACCGCGCCGCCGATGTCGTCGTGGTGGCCGAATGCCTGGACGAAGGCCACGACTACCTGCCCCCGGCCATCGCCCGCGTCATGGAAGACAGGCACGGTTACGCACAGGTCAGGCAGGTGGCCGATGCCGCCCTCTGAGGAGTACACGTCGTTGTGGAAGAACACGTCCCCGGGCCGCATCGTCTCGGCCGGGAAGTCGCGCACGATCGGGTGCACGAGCGAGCTGTAGGACCGCCCGGTCAGCTTGCGGAGCAGCCGGTCGTGGATCCCGGCCCGGAAATCGTGGGCGTCCCTGATCATCGGCGATCTGGCCGTGCGCCCGATCGCGGTCTCGACTTCCTTCTCGATCGAAGCCAGGTTGCCCGCGATGATCTCAAGCAGCACCGGATCGACGTCTGCCCGCAGGTCGGTCAGCGTCCTGCCCACTAGCCACCTCGCCCAGACCGCCGCGCCGGTATCACCTGACCCCGCCGACAATATGCTCGCCGACCTCGTCCGGCTTCTCCAGGTGCGGGAACTCGACCAGTATCCGGCTCGCCCGGTCCCAGCCACAACAGCGATGGGCCACCGCTGTTCATACAAGACGGGTGATGGGCCATAGGTGTTGTATCTGGGAAGGGGCTGGGTCGGCTGGCCTAGCCAGGGAAGGTGCCCGGGTCGGGGCCGATGCGCTGGTTCCTGTTCAGTGCGCTGGTCGCGGCGATGTCATCGCCCGAGAGCTGGAAGTCGAAGATGTCGAAATTCTCGCTGATTCTGCCGGGACTGACCGACTTGGGAAACACGATGTCGCCGCGCTGGATGTGCCAGCGCAGCGCGACCTGAGCCGGGGTTTTGCCGGTCTCGCGGGCGATCCGCCTGATCACCGGCTCACGCAGCAGCTCACCGCCGCGCGCGAGCGGCGACCACGCTTCCACCGCGATCTGGTGCTCGGCGCAGAACCTCCGCAGCTCGTCCTGCGTCAGGTACGGATGGGCCTCGATCTGGTTGGCCGCCGGGGGGATGTCGCTCTGCGCATGCAGCCGCCGCAGGTGGTGCGCCTGGAAGTTGGAGACGCCGATGGAGCGGGCGCGCCCCTCGCGGTAGAACTCGGCGAGCGTATGCCAGGTCGAGACGAAGTCGCCGTCGTACCTCGTCGGCAGCGGCCAGTGAATCAGGAAAAGGTCAATATAGGCGAAACCAAGCGCTTTCAGCGTTTGATCGAACGCACGGCGCGCGTCGTCCGGGCGATGAGCATCGTTGCTCAGCTTGCTGGTGACGAACACTTCACCGCGACTGAGTCCGGACTTCGCGATCGCCTCGCCGACCTCCTTCTCGTTGCCGTACATCTGGGCGGTATCGATGTGCCGGTAGCCGACCTCCAGAGCGGTGCTGACGGCGTCGGCAGTGTCTTCCGGCCTGATCAGGAAGACACCGAAGCCCAGCTGCGGAATCGTCTGGCCGTTGTTCAGCACGATGTCGGGTACTTGACTCACCACTGCGGCACCCACCCCTCAAAGCGGACACTCCGCCTGTCCTGATCATCGTCCTGATCGCTCTGCCCAGCATGAACGAATTCATTCATGGCCACCATGCCCGCCGGCTGAGCGGACCGGCTGAGCGGACCGGCCGAAAGCAGCCGCGCACATTCACAATGAATTCATCTCCCGGCTGGTCCATCTCCTGCCATTTCTCCGGTTGCTGTCACCTCGGTTCCGCTGAGTTGGACAGGACGAAGTACACGGACCAGGCGGAGGCAGCCGGATGATGGCCTGGTCATCGCTGCGGCCCTGGCGCTCACCGACGGCTCCGGACTGGTCTTGCTTGCCAGGTGCCACGGCGCGACGGGAGTGCAGGCCGTGGCCGCTGCGGATGCCGGGCCGAACTGCCCGTGGCCCTGGTCAGCTTCGTCCTCACCGGCGGAGCACCTGGCCGCGAGGCCGAGGCCACGATTCTTGATCTGGCAGCTCGCGGGTTCCTGGCGGCCCGTGCCGGGCCAGGCGGCCCGTGGCTATCGGTTATCGATGGCGCCGCGTTCCCGTTCCCTGGTAGCAACCTGGCCGGCCACGAAGATCAGGCGCTCGATGACGCGCGGGCCCGCCTGAGCCGGACCGAAGGCGCGCCGATCGAGGCCCTGGCAGATGCGTGCCGGGTTGACGTGCACGGCGTCTGGGATCCCTTCGAAGCCGGGCTGCGCGCCGACGCGAGACGCCGCGGTCTTTGCGAGCCCCGGCTGCCGATCACCGGGCGGATCATGGCGGTGAGCCTCGTGGCCGCTGCGGGCATCGCGGCCTGGGCAGGCGAGTTCGCGCTCGCCGTCACGTTCTTGACGCCGTCGGCGCGGAGCTGATTCGCTCTGCACTCCAATCCGCGAGCCGGCAGCGGCGGACCGGCCGTCGTCGGCGTACTCGCATTCCTTATCTTCAGCGGTGTCCTCGGCTGGCTATCCAGACGCGACCGGCTCGCCGCCTGCGGGTCAGCCCTGGCGGCGCAATGGCGGCGCGACCGGGGCAGCCTTCTCCGCAGACCCGGCCGCGCGCATGCAGTCCGCCTGGATTGACGCCGATCCGGCGCAACTGCGCCGTGCGGCTTTCGCCATCGCCGCCGGGGTCCCGCGGGTCCTGCCGGCCTGCAGCGCGCGTGGCCTGCGCCGCCGGAGAACACGGGGATGCGCACGGGCGCGGACCGGTCGCCCGAACGCCACCGACCGCCGGGCCTGGCTACTCAACCGGCAGCGCACCGTGGTCGCGCGGGTGGGCGGGCAGCTGGTCAAGCTCACGGTGAGTCGCAGCGGCAAAGCCGGCCCGTCAGGCCGAGCTTGGCGCCTGGCCAGCCTCTCAACTGCCGTGCAAGTAGGTGAGCGCGGCGTGTAGCCGCCTGTGGTCGTCGGCCGCTGGGAGCAGGCCGAGCTTGACGAAGATGACGCCCGGCAGCGGATGCTCGGCCCGGATCCGCAGGGCCGCCAGCAGGCGCTCGTTGGAATGGGTCGGCGGCATCCTCACATCGGTGGCCGCAACGTCGGGCGACTCCCGCTGCACAGCGTCCAGGAGACCGCGAAGGTGACCCAGGTCGATTCGGTAGGTGCGCGCATGACTTGATAATGCGGACCTCGCCCGGCAGGATGCGGCGGGAAACGACGGCGATGCCTGCGGCAGAGGAGACTGACGGTGACTGGAAACGCGATGCGCAAGGGCAAGGGCAACGGCCGACCGGCTGGCGGGGATAGGAGGCCAAGGCGGGAGCTTCTGGCCGGAGCGGCGGCCGTTCTTGGTGTCGTCACCGCCGAGACGCTCGGGCACGCCGCGCCGGCCCAGGCCACCCAGGGGTCGGCGGTCTTGCTGGGCCAGGACAACACCGGGGCAACGGCGCGCACCGGGATATTCGACACCGGGGGTGAGTCGGCAGTGCTGGCTGATCCTGCCACCCACGCAGGCGTAATCGGCCAGGCTAGCGGAAACGGCCACGGCGTTCAGGGCAGTGGCGCCGGATCCGGCTCTGGTGTCGCCGGCTCAGGGGGCGGCGGCGGCGGCGCCGGCGTGACTGGCACTGGCGGCGCGAACGGCACCGGCGTGATCGGTAACGGTGATGGCTTCGGCTCGGGAGTGGTCGGCAACGCCGGCGGCGGCGATGCCCACGGCGTGCAGGGTTTCGGTAGCGGCACTGGCTCAGGGCTTGTCGGCACCGGCGGCGCCAGTGGCCCAGGCATGGTCGGCTCTGGCAAGGGCAACGGCGCGGGGGTGGTCGGCATTGGTGCAGGATCTGGCGCTGGCGTGGAGGGCATAGGCGGCGCCAAGGGCGTGGGCGTGCTGGCGGAAAGCAGCGCGGGAGGAACCGCCTTGCAGACCACCGGCCGGGCCGTCTTCAGCAGGTCCGGCGTGCTTACTGTTGCCGCCGGATCGTCCAAGGTCACCAAAACCGGGGTAGCGCTAACTTCGGCGAGCCTGGTGCTGGCCACCCTGCAGCAGGATGTGGCCGGCGTCTGGGTCCGCTCCGCGGTGCCAAACGTGACGGCCAAGTCATTCACGGTCCACCTGAGCAAGGCGGTATCGGCAACAGCCAAGGTGGCTTGGTTCGTTGTGAACTAAGGCGCTCACGCCGCGCGTCTGACCCGCAGGTTGCCGAACTGGTCAACCTTTGCGGCGAAACCTGGATGCAGCGGAACAGTGGCACCGTATTCCTCGATCACCGCAGGGCCGGTGACCACGTCGCCGGCCGCCAGCCCGGACCGGCCGTAGACGTCGGCAGGCGCGAATTCCTGCCCCCGGCCGAAGCACACCGGGCGGCTGCCCGTTCGCGCCCTGCCCGGGTTGCCGTCCCCAGGCGCGAGCCGGGGCAGGGCCGGGCGGCGGATCGGGCCGACCCCGGTCACCCGCAGGTTCACCCACTCGACGTGCTGGCGGAAGTCGCCACGGAAGTCGTAGCCGTACAGCGCGCGGTGCGCGTCGTGGAACGCGCTGGCGACGGCGCCGGCCACTGCGGCATCCACCGGGACGGCAGGTTCGGCCGCGCTGTGACTGCCACCTGGCACCGGCACCCGCACCTCGAACGCCTGCCCGAAGTAGCGCAGGTCGGCAGTCCTGATCAGCCGCTGTGTCCCGGCATCGAAGCCCTGGCTCGCCAGTCCATCTGTCGTCCGGGCTTCCAGTCCGGCGAAGATCTCCTGCACCGCGGAATAGTCGAGTGCGTCGTGCCGGCTGACTGCGGTCCGCACCTGGTCGATCCGGACATCGACGGTCAGCAGGCCGAACGCCGACACGTTGCCTGGATTGGGCGGGACCAGCACCTCGCGGATCCCAAGGATGTCGATGAGCGGGCAGAGCAGCAGCGATCCGGATCCGCCGAACGTGACCAGGGTGAAATCCCTTACGTCCAGGCCCCGCTTCACGGTGATCTGGCGGACCGCGTTGGCCTGGTTCCAGGCCGAGACCTCGAGGATGCCAGTCGCACAGTCCTGCTCGGTCAGGCCGAGCCGGCCCGCCAGGGCGGCGATCCCGGCCCGGGCCGCGGCGAGGTCGAGCGGCACCTCGCCGCCAAGCAGACGCGGCGGAATCCGGCCGAGCGCCAGATGCGCGTCGGTCACCGTGACGTCAGCGCCGCCCAGTCCGTAACAGATCGGTCCCGGGTCGGCGCCGGCCGACCGCGGCCCGACCTTGAGCGCGCCTTCCGGGGAGATCCAGGCGATCGAGCCGCCGCCCGCACCCACGGTGACCACATCGACCATCGGGATCATCGACGGGTACGCGCCGACGCTCCCCTCAGTGGTCAGCGCGGGCTCGCCGTCGGTGACGACAGCGACGTCGGTCGAGGTCCCGCCGCCGTCGCAGGTCAGCACCAGCGTGACGCCTGCATCCCGCGCGATCATGGCCGCACCGAGGGCCCCGGCGGCGGGCCCGCTCAGTACGGTCGTGATGGGCAGCCTGGTCACCTCATCGGCGGACAGTACCCCGCCGCTGGACGTCATCACATGCAGCGGCAGCCGGCGGCCAGCCAGCCCATCCAACCGCTGGCCGATCGACCGCAGGTAGCTCGCGACCCGCGGTTTCACCGCCGCGTCGAGCAGCGTCGTCATGGACCGCTCGTACTCCCGGTATTCGCGCAGCACGTCGCTCGACAGCGACACGAACGCGCCAGGATGCTCCCTCGCCAGGATGGCGGCCATCCGCCGCTCGTGGTCGGGGTTCGCGTAGGAGTGCAGGAAGCAGACGCCGAGAGTGCCGATCCCGTGGTCGCGGAACCAGCGCGCCACTGCCACCGCGCCGTTCTCGTCGAACGGTCGCAGCTCGGCCCCGGTGTGGTCGAGCCGCCCGCCGACGGTCTTCACCAGGTCGGCCGGGACGATCCGCTCTGGCTTCACCCAGAAATAGGAGTTGCCGTAGCCGTCGGGGACCGACTGGCGGGCGATCTCAAGGATGAACTCGAATCCCTCGGTGGTGATGAAGCCGAGCTTGCCGATCTTGCCCTCGAGCAGCTGATTGGTCGCGATCGTCGTGCCGTGGCTGACTGCCGTGACCGCCGACGCGTCCGCACCGAGCTGGTGCAGCAGCTTGGCCAGGCCGTCAATGAAGCCGATCGATGGGTCGGCCGGTGTCGTCGGGGTTTTGGTAACGGCCAGCTCGCCGCTGACCTCGTCGTAGGCCACGACGTCGGTGAATGTACCGCCGGTATCGATCCCGATCCGCAACCGCCGCTCGCGCGCCAGGTCGGCCCCTGTCGCCGGGCCGGCCGGTCCTGCCTGCGCAGCCCGGCCAGTCCGGTCCTGGGCTCCGGCGGGCATGATTCCCGGCATCAGCGGCTGACGCGGCCCGAGCCGCCGTCCCGCCTCCGGGCCCGATCGCGGCGGCCGAGCAACGCGCCGATCAGGATCCCGGCGAGCCCGGCAACGGCGCCGGCCAGCAGCCCGGTTCTGACGGCGGACCCTTGCTGGTCATGGACCGGAACCGGCTGCCCGTGCAGCCCGATCCCGCGCCGCGCCAGGTCGATCACCGATTCCCCCGCGCGCTGCCCGGCTATGTCCGCCGGCCGCGGAGCGGCCGGCGGAGCAGCAACCACCCTGTCCAGGCCACCGAGGAAGTCTCCGGCCAGCCGCCTGGCGATGCTGGCCAGCATTCGCTGGCCGATTCCCGCGATCGGCCCGGCAACCTCGACGTCGGCCTCGTAGCTGACTTCCGTCGCGCCGTCGGCGGCCGAAGCCAGCCGCACGACGACGTCCGCCCCGATTGTTCCCCTGGCACCTGCCGCGGATACGTGCAACCCGAGCACGTTCGGCGCATCGGCATGCTGGACAACAGCAGCACCGGCATAGGTTCCGCTGACGGCGGCTATCGCGGTGGTCACCGCGAACTCGCCGCGGCCATTCCCGGTGACGTCCAGCTGCTCGATGCCGGGAATCGCGCGGACGAGCACGTCGCGGTCAGCGAGCGCCGCCCACACCACCTCGGCCGGCGCATGCAGCGTTTCGGCGCCGGTGACCCTCATCGGTACCTCCCGCCAGTACGCGAACGCCAGTGTCCGCCTAGCCTCGCACGCCGGCCACAACTGATGAAGCACGGGTATATCCGCTCGCGTGTCGGCCGGATAGCGGCGCGATGGCCGCGGTTACCTGCGTCGGTCCGCACTTCCCGGAATCGCGTCGATGCCCATGGCCGCAAGGATTAGGCTCGCGCTGCGGAAAGGCGGCGTCGTGCGCACAATCGAGCTTTCAAACCACCCGGCGGACGCGCTGCGGCTCGCCAGACAGCGTCGCGCGGACGGCGGCTTGCGGGGCCGGCCAGGCAGCGGTCGCCAGGGCCGGGCCACCAACGGCCCGCACGGCCGCGCCGACAGCGGGCCGGAGGACCGGGCGGAGTTCGCTGAGGCGTTCGCGCGCCACCAGTTACTCGTCAGGCGGGCAAGCAGCGCGCGGGACAGGGCCCGCGACCAGCGGCGCTGGCTCACCTGGCTGCGCGCCGTGCTCGCGGTCAGGAAGCTGCGGCGGCTGACCCCGGAACCGCCGGTGCCCTGGGCCCTCCGGGTTCGGCCGGCCGGCACCGTGCCGTCAGATGACGAGCAGAAACTGGCCGCTGGGGTGGCTGGCGAGCAGGAGGCGGCGCGGGAGTTCGGCCGGGTGCTCGGCGATGACTGGGTGCTGGTCCGGGGCTACTGCAACAAGCGGGGCGAGATCGACCATCTGCTGCTCGGCCCGCCAGGACTGATCGCGGTCGAGAGCAAGCATCTAAACGCGACGGTGTACTGCGACGGCGACGACTGGCGCTTCGAGAAGTTCGACCGGTCAGGGCATCTGATCGAGCGGGGCAGCATCGGCGATCGTGGCGGGCGCTCACCAAGTGTTCAGGTCAACGAGCCCGCCGACATGCTCGAGGAGTTCCTGAGCACCCGGGCCGGCAAGGTATCCATGCTGCGCGTGGTGCTGCTCACCCATCCCAACTCCAGGCGCGGCAGGTGCCGGAAGCCGACCGTGCACATTGCGACCTCGGCAGCCTTGCTGGCCGACCAGCTGAACGACATGCCTCCCGTGCTCAGCGCGTCCCAGCGCGCCAGGCTCGAGGAACTCATTGCCCGTGACCACCGTTTTCACGCGGCTCGGCGCCCGTCCCGCGCCGGTGCCAGGCCTCGCGGAGGGAGAACAGCCCGCTCGGCGAGATCGGCATCGAGGTAATCGGGATCCCCTCGGCGTCCTCGATCGCGGCGGCGAATACGGCCGCGCCCGGGATCACCCCGGCCTCGCCTGCGCCCTTGATGCCGAGCGGGTTGAGCGGCGACGGCGTCTCCAGATGATCGATCTCGATACCGACCGGAACCTCGCTGACGTACGGCATCAGGAAATCCATGAACGAGGCGTTCTGCAGCTGGCCGGTCTCGTCGTAAGCCATCCGCTCGTACAGCGCGCCGCCGACACCCTGGGCGACGCCGCCATGGATCTGGCCCTCAACGATCCGCGGGTTGATCAGCGTGCCGCAGTCGTGCACCACGCAGTACCGCACGACCTTGATCTCGGCGGTCAGCGGATCGGTCTCCACGACAACCGCGTGCATGCCGGAGGCGAACGTCGAACGCAGCGGCGAAAAGAACTCGCGGCCCTCGATCCCCGGCTCGTCGCCCTCGGCCACCGGGAGCGCGTTGAAGTCGCCGCCCGCGAACTGGGTCGCCGCCCCGGCGGCCTCGTCGAACGCGTACCGCAGCGGGTTGGACAGCACGGCCACGGTGCCGATCGCGATCCCGGACTCGGGATCGCCCTTGATCCGGACGATCCCGTCGGCAATCTCCAGGTCGTCGGGCGACGCCTCCAGCGCAGCCGCTGCCACCCGGATCGCCTTGGCCCTGGCGGCTCGCGCGGCCAGCGCGACCGCCGACCCGCTCATTACGGCCGCGCGGGAGGCGAACGTCCCCACGGCGTAGCCGAACGCGCGGGTATCCCCCGTGACCACCTCGATGTCGCCGATCGGCACGCCGAGCTCGTCGGCCACGATCTGGGCGAAGACGGTCTGGTGCCCCTGACCCTGCGACGTCAGCCCGGTCGCCACCTTGACCTTGCCCGACGTCTCGACCACTACGTGCGCGCCCTCGTAGGGCCCGACCCCCGTGCCCTCCACGTAGCAGGCAAGACCGATCCCCAGCCGCCTGCCCGCTTCCCTGGCCACTGCCCGCTCGGCTTCGAACTTATCCCAGCCCACCAGCGCCTTCAGCTTGGCCAGCCCGGCCGGGTAATCGCCCGAGTCGTAGATCAGCGGCCGCCCGTCCTGGAAGATGAGCCCCTGGTCGTAGGGCATCTCCTCAGGCCGGATGAAGTTGCGCTCCCGGATGACGGTCCGATCCAGGCCGAGTTCCGCCGCGATCGCGTCCATCGTCCGCTCCATCACGAACACGCCCTGCGGCCGGCCAGCGCCCCGGTACGGCGTCACGATCACCGTGTTCGTGTACAACGAGCTGAACTCGACCCGGTACGCGCCTGGCTTGTACGGCCCGAGCAGCTGCGTCGAGGTGACGATCGGCACGATCAGGCCGTACGGGATGTACGCCCCGTTGTCATGCCAGAACCGCACGTCCAGGCCGAGCACCCGGCCCTCGTCGTCGAACCCGACCCTGACCTGGTGCCGCTGGCCGCGTTCATGCGCGCTGGCGACGAAATGCTCGAGCCGGTCCTCGGTGTACTTAACCGGACGGCCGAGCAGGCGGGCCGCCCACGGCACGAGCACCTCCTCCGGCCAGGGGTGCATGATCTTGACGCCGAACCCGCCGCCCACGTCGGGCGTGATCACGTCGACGCCGGCGAGAGCCAGACCGAGCTTCGCTGCGACGGCGGCACGGACGCCGGTCGATGTCTGCGTCGATGTCCAGATCCGCAGCCGCCGCGACTCGATATCCCAGCGGGCGAGCACCCCGCGGCCCTCAAGCGGCGTGGAAGCGGAGCGCTCGACGTACAAGTCCAGCTCGAGTGTGCGCGGAGCCGCCGCGATCGCGGCGGCGGCGTCGCCGTTAGCCTGGACCAGATGCCCGGCGACATTGCCAGGCACGTCGGGGTGGACCAGGTGCTCGGCGGCCCGCGCCGCGTCCAGGCCGACCACGGCTGGCAGCGGTTCGTAATCGACAACGATCCGCTCGGCAGCGTCCTCGGCCAGGTACCGGTCAAGCGCGACCACCATGACGACCGGCTCGCCCACGTAGTTGACCTCGTCGGCAGCCAGCGGATAACCGGTCCTGCCGTGGGTCAGGGCCGGGTGCGGGATCAGCAGCGGCAGCGGCTCGGCGACCCGACCGGGCAGGTCCTCGTAGGTGTAGACGGCCACCAGGCCGTCGACGTCGAGCGCCGCGCTCACGTCTATGTCGAGCACCCTGGCGTGCGCGTGGGGGCTGCGCACGAACGCCGCCGCCAGCGCGTCGTGGCCAAGGTCGTCGAGGTACGCCCCGTTGCCGCGGAGCAGGCGGTCGTCTTCGAGCCGCGCGATCGGCTCGCCGAAAAGCGAGGTCATGACCCGTCCGCCCGGCCCGGCCCAGCGGAACGCGGTTCAGGCGCCCGCAGTTCAGGCGCCCGCAGCTCAGGCGCCCGCACCACCGTCGCCCGCAGCTCAGCCGCCCGCAGGACCGCCTTGACTATGTTCTGGTAGCCGGTGCAGCGGCACAGGTTGCCGCCGATGATGTCGCGCGCCTGCTCCGGCGACGGCTCGGGATTGTCCTGCAGCGCTGCGGTGATCGTGGTCAGGAACCCGGGCGTGCAGAACCCGCACTGCAGGCCGTGGCAGTCGGCGAATGCCTGCTGCACCGGCGACAGCGTGCCGTCCGGACCCGTCAGCCCCTCGACCGTCGTGATCCGCGCGCCGTCGGCGGTGACCGCCAGCATCAGGCACGACCGGACTGCCACGCCGTCAAGCAGGACCGTGCATGCACCGCAAACGCCGTGCTCGCAGCCCACGTGGGTACCGGTGAGCCGCAGGTCGTGGCGCAGGCAGTCGGACAGCAGCCGCCGGGACGGCACCCGTGCGGTCCGCGGCACCCCGTTGACGATCAGGCTGATGTCGAAGAGCCCGTCCTGGGGTTGGTTAATCCCCCGATGGTTGCTGCCGCTAGCCACCGGCCCGCTCCCTCGCGTGCGTGAGCGCGCCGGCCAGCGCCCGCTCGGTGAGAACCCCGGCCAGGTGCCGGCGGTAGGCCGCCGTGGCGTGAATATCCGCTGTGGGCGCGACCCGGGACTTCGCCAGGCGCCCAGCCGATGCCGGATCGCCCCCGGCCTCGGTCAGGTCGAGCACCAGCGGCGTCCCGGCCACCGACAGGTACGCAGCTCGCGCCAGGCTGACCGCGCCCGCCTCGTCAAGCTCGGCCAGCGCAGCGACGCCGCAGACCGCGTAGTCCCCCTGCCGCCTGCTCACCTCGGCGAACGCACAGCCCGCGCGCGGGCCAAGCACCGGCAGCCGAACCTGCGTCGCGAGCTCATCAGGCCGTACATCGGACTCGAGCGGGCCAAGAAAGAAATCTTCAGCTTTAACCAATCGCTCTCCGCTACTGCCTGCCAGCAAAACCGACCCGCCCAGGAGGGCAAGAACGGCGGTCATTTCGCCGGCCGGGTCCGCGTGCACGATGCTGCCGACGGTGGTCCCCCGGTTCCTGATCACGGGGTGCGCGACCAGCGCCAGGGCCTGGCCGATCAGCGGCTGTGCCCGGGTCGCGGCCGGGTGGGCCAGGACCTGGGCGTGCCTGGCCAGGGCTCCGATGACTACCTCGCCGTCGTCGACCCTGACGAAGCCGAGTTCGCCAAGCCTGTTGATGTCGACGAGGTGCCCCGGAGTGGCCAGCCGCATATTGAGCAGCGGCAGCAGCGACTGGCCGCCCGCGAGTACCTTCCCGTCCGGCGCGGCCGACCCGAGCGCCGCGACCGCCTCGGCGACCGATTCCGGCCGCGAGTAGCCGAACGGGGGCGGCTTCACTGCTGCTTGTTCTCCCCTTGGCTCGGGTCGGCGTCGTCGGCCTCAACCCTGAATGGCGAGACCTCGCCTTCCGGCGTCTCGATGTTCCCTGCTGAGATCATGGTCCCGCCCTCGTAGGCCCGGCCGGCCGCGGCCGGCTCGTCCTTCATCCCCTCGCGCCGGAACAGCTTGACGCCGTGGTAGCCGATGATCACGATCAGCGTTCCGGCGGCTATGCCGGTGATCGAGAACGTGCTCGTGAACTTGATCGCCAGGTTACCGATGCCGGCGATGATCCCGCCGGCCAGCGGCACGAGGTTCACCGGATCAGCGAAACTGACCCGGTTCTCGATCCAGATCTTCGCGCCGAGCAGCCCGATCATGCCATACAGCACGAGGGTGATCCCGCCGAGCACGCCGCCCGGCGTGGCCGCGACGACGGCGCCGAACTTGGGACAGAAGCCGAACAGGATCGCCACCACAGCGGCGATAAAGTAGGCCAGCGTGGAGTAGATCCGGGTCGCCGCCATCACGCCGATGTTCTCCGCGTAAGTGGTCGTTGGCGATCCGCCGGCCAGCGACGCGATCGCCGTGCCGACGCCATCGCCGATGAAGGCCCGGCCCAGGTACGGGTCGAGGTCGTCGCCGGTCATCTCCGAGACCGCCTTGACATGGCCTGAGTTCTCAGCGAGCAGCGCGATCACCGACGGGATCACCAGCAAGATGAAGGTGATCTTGAAGGCCGGCAGGTGTGGGCCGGTCAGGGGGCCGAACGTCGGGCTGATGATCGTCTTGGGCAGCCCGAGCCAGGCGGCGTTGTGGACGCCGCTCCAGTCGACGCGGTTAACGGCGACGCAGGCGCCGGCCGCGGTGCACGACTGCACGGTGGAGAACGAGTCCGCGATCCAGGAGATCAGGTAGCCGAAGACAAGCGCGAGGAAGACCGCGATCCGGCTGAGGAAGCCGCGGCCGAGCACTGCCATGCCGATCAGGAACGCCGTCGTCAGCAGCGCAACCCACTGGTCCTTGGGGAAGTAGATGGTGGTGGCCACGGTCGCCAGGTTGAAGCCGATCAGCATGACTACGGCGCCTGTGACGGCGGGCGGCAGCACGGCACGGACGTACCTCGCGCCGCCGTAATGCACCAGGACACCGACCAGGGCGAGGATGACGCCCGCGATTAGGATCGCTCCGGTCACGTCGGCCGAATCGCCGCCCTGTGCCCTGATCGCTGCAACGGCCGCCACGAAGGACGCCGACGTTCCCAGGTACGAGGGAACCTTCCCGTTGACGATCAGCAGGAAGATGATCGTCGCGACCCCTGACATCATGACGGCGAGGTTCGGGTTCAGCCCCATGATCGCCGGGAAGACAAATGTGGCGCCGAACATCGCCACGACGTGCTGCGCACCAAGGCCCGCCATCCGCAGCGACGACAGCCGCTCACCAGGGCGGACGACCTCGCCGACCGGCGGGGTCCGACCGTCGTAGACGAGTTTCCAGCCAAACGCTGCCATTACCGGATGTCCTTTCGTCAGGGCCCGCTCGGCGCGGGCGGCCGAATCGTCACCAGCGAACGGTAGACCTGGTTGCTAATGTGATCAATGGCTCAAAGGGGGTTCATGCCGATTCGCTCGGTTGTCTTCGATATCGGCGGCGTCCTCGAGCGCGTCGATGACGTCGAGGCTGTGCTTGGCGCGGCGTGGCGGGAACGCCTGGGTGTGTCGCCGGAAAAATTCAGGGCCGCGCTCGCCGCTATCGATCCCGACAACCTGTCCGAGACCGGGCACATGAGCGAGGCCGAATGGACCGCGCGCTGCGCCGCCAGCCTGCGCTTGTCGCCTGCCCAGACGGACGAATTCCGCGCCGACGTGTGGAACTGGTATTGCGGCGAGCTCGATGAGGAGCTGATGGCGTTCGCCGCTTCACTGCGGCCGCATGTGCGCACGGCCATCGTCAGCAATTCGGCGGACGGCGCGCGGCGGGAGGAGCTCGCAAGGTACGCGTTCGACGAGGTCTTCGACCCGATCATCTACTCCCATGAGGTCGGTCTGGCCAAGCCCGACCCCGCGATCTTCGAGCTGGTCTGCGCGCGGCTGGATGTCGCGCCGGCGGAGACGATCTTCGTGGACGACGTGCCCGGGCATTGCGAGGCGGCACGCCAGCTCGGCATGCACGCCATCCGCCACCGGAGCACTCCGCAGTCGATCACCGCGATCACCGCCCTGCTCGCGAGCTGAGCCGCGTCCCCTGGCCTGTGCAAACATCGTTCAACATCACACAACCGTGCGGAGGTTAGCGACATCCTAAGGTCATGAAGCGAAGTAGCCGCGGGCCCGGAGGCCCGTCCGGCCTGCTCGCAGGGCTGATCCTGGTCCTGGCCACTGTCCTGGCAACAGCCCTGGCCGCCGGTTGCGGCCCGGGGGCGCCTACGGGCCAATCCGCTCCACCGACAGGCCAGCCCCATGACCACTCGGCCAGCCCCGCGCCGAGCGAGTCATGCGGGGGCGCCTCCGCTTCGGCCGGGGGTGCGGGCGCATCACCCCGACAGCCGGTGCTCAGCGCCGTACAGTTCGTGTCCGCGTCGGTCGGCTGGGTTGTCGGGTCAGACCGGATCATGCATACCGCGGACGGCGGCCGCCACTGGACGGTTCAGTTCCGGACCAGCCAGGCGGCCCAGCTAGGGACCGTCGACTTCATCGACGCCAGCGACGGCTGGGTCACGGGAGCGTCGGAGGTGCTCGCCACGACCGACGGCGGCGCGCATTGGCGCGCCCTGCCTGAGCCGTGCCGGGCAATCCGGACCCTGCACTTTGTCAGCCCGGACGACGGCTTCGCGGTCGCTGGCGGGAACCTGCCGTACGTCGGCGTGTCCAGCCCGCCCCTCGCGGGCGGCGTGCTTCTGCGCACGGCAGACGGCGGCCAGCACTGGCAGCTGCTAGCGGCTCCCGCCGACGTCGAGACTGCCTGCTTCAGCAACACCCGGCGCGGCTGGCTGGGTGCCGACGGGAACATCTACGGCACAGTGAACGGCGGGCGGAGCTGGACTCTGGCCGTCCACGGGCCAAGCACTCCCGGCGGCGGGCCTGGCTTTCACGCTCTCGCTGAGGTTGAATGCGCCGGATCGGGCGCGGGCTGGGCCGAGCTGAACGGTCCGGGCGCCGCGTTGAGTCACATGCCGCAGATCGGTTATCACACCGCAGGCGGGACTTGGCAGCCGATCTTCGCCGAGCAGTACACCGCAAGTCCTGGCCTGCGGGCGCGGGTGCATGCCGCGTCGCCGGGCGTGTATCCCGGGCCCTTCAGCGCGATCAGCCCGGATCAGGCTGTGTTCGTTGGGGAGTGTCCGCCGTGCTCGGCGCCAGCGAGCCCGCGGCTCCTGGGCCCCGTGCCTATGGACATCGCGCTGCACGGAGGCGCGGTCCTGATCCGCCGCGGGCGGATTAGCCAGCTCAGCCAGGCCACGGCAGCAGCGTTCGTCACCGCCAGCGACGGCTGGGTGACCGGGATCCGTCAAGCCAGCCAGAGGATCAGCGTGATCATGCACACGACCGACGGCGGCCGCAGCTGGCAGGAGCAGTATGTGCTCCGCGGGTGAGCCATCCAGGTGGCCGGGTCAGACTGGGTCAGGCTGACAGCCCGAGCGCCGCCGCGAGCTGGCGATAACCGTCGAGCAGGTCGGCGCCGGACTCGGTGAGCAGCTGCACGCAGACATGGTCGGCGCCGGCGGTCAGGTGCTCGGTCAACTGGGAGGCGACGCGCCCTGGATCGCCGTGCGCCACGAGCGCGTCGACAAGCGCGTCGCTGCCAGGTTCGGCCAGGTCCGCGTCCGTCCAGCCGAGACGGCGCAGGTTGGAGGTGTAGTTCACCAGCCCGAGGTATGGCCTGACCCTGGGCCGCGCGATCGCCCGGGCAACGCCGGGATCGGGCTCGATGACGGCCTTGTGCTCGACGGCAAGCAGCGGCTCGGGCCCCAGGATCTGCCTGGCCTGCCTGGTGTAGGAGGTCGGGACGAGATAGGGATGCGCGCCCGCCGTCCGTTCGGCCGCGAGCCGCAGCATCTTCGGGCCGAGCGCGGCCAGGACCATGCTCTGGCCGGGCACCCCGTCGCCGATAAGGACGTCGATGTAGCTCACGAGCGTGTCGTAGGGCTTCGCGTAGTCCTTGGTGGCCTCGCGGTGGCCGGCGCCGACGCCGAGCACGAACCGCCCAGGGTAGGCGCCTTCGATTCTGGCCAAGGACAGTGCGACCTCGTGCGGGTCGCTCTGCCATATGTTGACAATGCCGGTCGCGACGATCAGCGTGGTCGTGGCGCTGAGCAGTTCGTCGACGACGGCGAGATCGCCGCTCGGCGATCCGCCTAGCCACAGGGCTCCGAAGCCGAGTCCTTCCAGGCTTGCTGCCAGGTCGGGCGTCACCAGGCTGACGCTGCGCCAGACTCCGAACCTTCCGAGCTGATCCCGCCAGTGCTCAGTCATGTGCTGACTGCACCGCCTTTCTTTCTCTCACCCATTCCCACATCCAGCCGGCCTGCCCAGCCAATTGTCCGACAGACGGCGGGTGTCTGACGTGTTCCCGCCAGTGAACGTCGGCATCCGGGGCTAAAATCCTCAACGTCACGCTTTCCGGTTCGGCCTTGATACTCGCGAATGACGGACGGGGGCCGAAATGACCAGCAGACGTGTTCGGATCCTGACGAGGGCTGGGTCAGCACTCGGGCTGCTGGCGGCCAGCTACCCGCTTTTCTGGCGCGATCGGTGCCTGACCTGGGGTGCGACACCCGATGAGGTCGCATCGAACCTCCGTGGCGACGAGCTGCTGCCCGACGCCGACCTCGTGACCACCAAGGCGATCGCGATCCACGCACCCCCGGAGCGCGTCTGGCCGTGGCTAGTCCAGATGGGCAGCGGCAGGGCCGGGACTTACACCTACGACTGGATCGACAACCTGTTCGGTCTCGACATGCACAGCGCCGACGTCATTCTGCCGCAGTTCCAGGATCTGCAACTGGGCGACGCGTACCCGTTCGGATCGGGCACGTTGCAGGTCGAGGCACTGGAGCCGGGTCGGCTCGTGGTGACCCGGGTGCCGGAGTGGAACTGGGTGCGGATCTTCTGCATGATCGGCGAAGGCGACCTCACCCGCCTCCTGCTCAGGAACCGGATGGCCTATCCCGGCAGAGCCTTCGCGTCCCGGCTGTGCCGCCAGATGATCAGCGAGTCCGCCGGGCTGCTGATGGAGCCCAAGATGCTTCGCGGGATCAAACAGCGCGCCGAGACCGAGGACGTCTGGCCTGACGGGTGGACCGGCGAGCCTGGCGGAGCCCGGTTATCTGGCGGCCCGACGCCCACTGCCAGCCGAGGCCCACCGCCAGCCCGACGCCTAAGCCAAGCGTGCGCCCACCGCAAGCCCGACGTCCACTGCCAGCCCCCGCGTTGCCGGTCAGTCCGGTGTCCCTGCGAGCGCCGCAACGGGATTGTCGGTCACGAACGCTCGCACCTGCTCCTGGTCCAGACCTGCCGCGGTCAGCAGCGGCAGGAACTCGGTCAGCAGGTACGCGTAACCGCAGCCCCCGGTCGCCCGCAGGTGATCACGCAGGCAGACGTCGTGGGAGAGCAGTATCTGCGAGCCGAAGCCCGCCCGGACCAGATCAAGGACGTAGTCGACGGCCCGGTGGGTGTCGTACGACGACCCGGTGCCGATGGAGTCGAACGAGATATAGCAGCCTTGCTCGACCAGGGCCAGGTGATATCCGGGAATCGGAACGCTGTCGGTGTGCCCGACGATGACGCGGCCCGGGTCGACACCCTCCTCGGCGAGCAGCTTGAGCTGCGCGAGCCCGACCGGCCATCGGGCAGCATGCGTGCTGATGGTCAGGCCGGTCTTGAGGTGCGCGCGGGCGGCGGCACGGAACGAGCGCTCCTCAGCGGCCGAGATGTAACGCCTGTCGGCGCCGATCTCGCCGATGATGCCCGCGCGGACGCCGGTGCCACGAACGCCCTCGGTGATGTCGCGGACGATCTCGTCGGCGATCACGTCGACGGGGGTCCGGTCGAACCAGCCGCGATCCAAGTACGGGTCCCGGTAATGCCCGCAGCCCATCACGATCGAGATCCCGGTTGCCTCCGAGACCCGGCGCAGCGCGGCCGGATCCCGGCCGATCTCGTCCGGTGTGAGATCCACGAGCGTGCCGCCGCCAGCCGCCTTCAGCGCCCCGAGCTCCTGGCAGGCCAAGTGCTCGTCGTTGAGCAGGCCACTGCCCCGGTACTCGCGCACGAGATCGATGAAGACGTGCTCGTGCGGCAGCACGAAGCCTAGCTCGTCACGCCCGACCGGACCGGTCACCGTCATAACGTCCATAGGTCATTGTGGCGATGCGCGGCGGAGAAGGTCATGAACCTTTCTGGGCAGTCAGGTAGTCCTGTAATCGTCGCGTCGAATTCGCCGGAGGGTGCCGTGGACGCCGAAGCCGATGCCATCGGCGCAGCGCACCTCGCCGCCGACGGCTTCGTGCGGTTCGTCGAGATGCGCGAAGGCGCTCTGCAGCGGACGGCGTGGCTCCTGACCGGCGACTGGGCCTTGGCCGAGGACCTCGTCCAGACGGCGCTTGTGCGATCGTGGTCGCGCTGGGAGCGGATCAGGCGGCGTGATGATCCTGAGCTCTACGTCCGCAGGGTCATGGTCAATACCTGGGCGACGTGGAGCCGTCGGCGGTGGCGAGCCGAGCAGGCCTCCGAGATCATGCCAGAAAGCCCTGCGACCGGTGATGTCGCGACCGAGGTTGCGGTCCGGATGGTTCTGCGTAGTGCGCTTGAGTCACTGACCGATCGGCAGCGAGCGGTGCTCGTGTTGCGGATATTCGACGACCTTTCCGAGGCTCAGGTAGCTCAGGTGCTGGACTGCGCGATCGGGACGGTCAAGAGCACCATGTCGCACGCGCTGGCCAAACTGCGCGACGACCCGCGCCTGGGAAGTCTGATGGAGCTGGATACCCGATGAGCGAAATGGAGAGGCAATTGCGAGTACTGATGAACATCGCCGTCGGGGACCCGCCACACCACGTCAACGCCGAAACGGTGCGCAGCCGCGCCGCGCGGCGCCGCGCCGCTGCCGCCGTGGCTGCCACAGTCGCTGTCCTGCTGGTCGGCGGCTTCGGCGCGATCGTGTCCGCCTGGGCAGCGGGCATAGGCCACGGGACGAGCCCGGCTGGCGGCTCTGGCAGGCCAGTCGGCGTTCCTCGCTATTACGTGGAGCAGGGCATTGTCTCGCGAGGTCATCCCGAGACTGTCGTCCGGGCAAGAGCGACCGGCGCGGTAACGGCCAGTGTCCACTGTCCGTGGCCGAAGACGCGAACCTTGCTCATGTCAGTGGCCGCCGCGAGCAATGAGACGTTCTTTGCCGTCTGCGCGAAGACCACTGGGCAGGATTTCGTCGTCACCGCATCACGGATCTACCGTTTCAGGGTCACAGCTTCGGGCCACATCCGCGGCTATTCGCTGGTGCGCGGCGGAGTGCTCGACGGTCTGCGGGTCGGTGGCATCGCTGCTACGCCGGACGGCAAGGAGATCGCCGTCAGCGTGACCCCTGGCAGCGCTCAGGGTACTTCGGTGGCTCCGGGGATCATCGTGATCAACGCCAGGACAGGCGCGCACGCGGTGTGGCAAGGCACCCCGCACGTCCCGGGCACGGTCAGGCTAAGCGTCATCGACCTATCGCTGACGCGGGACGGGCGTGAGCTGGTGTTTCTGACGTCGCCGCGGTGCATCAAGGGGCCGAACGCGCCCCCGTGCAAGGTCACCGGCGGGGAGCAGGTGCGCGCCCTGGCCCCGGCGGCACGCGGAGGCCGGGTTGCCAGCAGCCGGGTGCTGCTGCGGCAGGGGAAGATCATGCGCATCTCCGCTTATTACATCAACGCTGCCGTCGTCAGCCCGGACGGCTCGACAGTGACACTGGCGATCGTGGGCTCAGGGCCGGGTCCGCGGTCAGGCAGCGTATCGGTGGCTCAGTACTCTGCGGCCACAGGCAAGCGCCTGCGGGTCGTATTCCTAATGCACACCGGAAACGGCTTCTCCTACCGTTGCTTCAGCTCCGATCCATCCGGCCGTCATTTCATCCTGGACGCAGGTCCTACTAGCGGTGCGGTCAACGGCTGGATCGACCACGGTCGGCTGGTCCGGCTCAAGCCCGCTGGCGACAACGTGGACTTCGAGGTGTGGTAGGGATTCCGCGCCCCGCAGGCTCGTCGCGGTGCCGCGCCGCGCCATGATGGGGCGGTGGAAGCCCGCGAGCCCGGCGCCGACCGAGCAGTCCCTGTGCCCGCTGGAGTGTGCCCGTTCACCATAGACCGGCCCGTGATGCGGCAGCGATGGCAGCGGCTGACGTTCCTGCACTGGCAGTTCGAGTCGGCCGCCGTCCAGCGATTGCTGCCCGATGGCCTGCAAGCTGATCTGCACGACGGAACCGCCTGGGTGGGGCTCGTGCCATTCTTCATGCATGTCGCGATGCCCGGCGGACGCGAGTTTGCGTGGGTGTCGAGGTTCTGCGAGACCAACGTCCGCACCTACGTCCGCGACAGCGCTGGCCGGGCCGGAATCTGGTTCTTCTCGCTCGATGCCGCCAGGCTGAGCGCAGTCGTCGTGGCCAGGACGACGTACGGCCTGCCGTACTTCTGGTCCGACATGGAGATCGCTGGAACCGGCGACAGCCTCACCTACCGCTGCCGCCGCAGGCTGCCGGGACCGCGCGGCGCGGCCAGCGAGGCCGAGATCAGCATCGGCGCCCGGTACGGCGACGACGAGGTCAGCGAGCGCGATCACTTCCTAACCGCCCGGTGGATCCTGTTCAGCGTCTCCGGCAGCAGATACCGGCTGGCCCGGGCCTGTCATGACCCGTGGCCATTGCATCGGGCGCAGGTGCGCGGGCTCAACGACCGCCTGATCGCCGCTGCAGGTCTGCCGCCGCCGGCGGGCGAACCGCTGGCGCATTACTCCCCGGGAGTTGATGTGAGTATCGGCCGGCCGGAGCGGGGCGCATAGGCGATGCGGCATGTCGAGGCGCGGGCTGGCGCGTATGCGGACTCGGTGACGCTCATGCAGGTCACCGCACAGGCACAGGCGATCCCTGGAGTCCAGGCTGCCCTCGTCGCGATGGCGACCGACCTGAACCTGGGCTTGCTGGCCGATCTTGGCCTGCAGCCGCCAGATCGCGCCGGGCCCAATGACATGCTCGTCGCCGTCCAGGCCGACGACGGCGAATCGCTCGCGACCGCGCTCGCCGCGGTTGACAACGCGCTCCGCTCGCGCCCAGCGGATCAGGCCGGTGCTGCAGAGCAGCCGCCGCGGACGACGTTCAGCGCAGCCCGCCGAGCCGGGACCGGCCTGGCGCTGATCTCGGTGCCTGGCCAGTTCGCGTTCATCGAAGCCGTCGACGCCCTCGACGCGGGCTGCGACGTGATGATCTTCTCCGACAACGTGCCGGTCGAGGAGGAGGTGTGGCTTAAGGACCGCGCGGCCGAGCGCGGCCTGCTCGTGATGGGACCCGACTGCGGCACGGCCATTGTCGCCGGGATCGGGCTGGGCTTCTCGCACTCCGTCCCGGCTGGTCCGATCGGGCTGGTCGCCGCGTCAGGAACCGGCGCTCAGCAGGTCGTATGCCTGCTCGACGCGGCCGGCTGCGGAGTCAGCGCCGTGCTCGGCGTCGGCGGGCGCGACCTGTCGGCAGCGGTCGGAGGCCGTTCAGCGCGGGCCGCGCTCGCGGCGCTGGACGCCGATCCAGCGACCGAGCTGATCGTGTTGCTGTCCAAGCCACCCGCCGAACGGGTTGCGGCCGAGCTGAGGGAGTACGCGGCCACACTCGCCACCCCGGTGCAGTTCGCGCTGATCGGCTCCGGCCAGCCGGACCTGACAGCGGCGACCGAGGCGGCATTGCGCGCGACCGGACAGCAGGTGCCGGCCTGGCCGGTCTGGCCTGCGGCCGGTGATGCAGCCCCGCCAGCCGGCCGAGCCGGGACCGGCGCGCTGCGCGGACTATTCGCCGGGGGAACGCTCTGCGACGAGGCTATGGTCATCGCGGCCGAACGGCTCGGCCCGGTCTACTCGAACACCCCGCTACGGCCGCAGTGGCGGCTGGACCCGCGCGGGCCGGCCGACCCGCGCGGGTCGCGCGGGTCGCGCGGGTCGCGCGGGTCCAGCGAGTCCGTCGCGTCCGACCAGTCCGGCCCCTGGCACATCATGATTGACTTTGGCGATGACGAGCTGACGGCCGGGCGCCCGCACCCCATGATCGACCATCGCCTCAGGCTCGACCGGCTCGCCGCCGAGGCGGCCGACCCGGCCACCGCGGTGATCATGCTCGATGTCGTGCTCGGCCACGCGGCTCATCCGGATCCCGCCGCCGAGATCGCGCCCACGATCACCGCCGCCCACGCTGCACGGGCCGCTAGCGCCGCCAGCGCCGCGGGATTCGGCACGGAACTGGCGGTCGTCGTCTCGCTCATCGGGGCGAGTTCCGACCCGCAGGGACTGACGGCCCAGGCCACCGCGCTGGCGGCTGCGGGCGCGCACGTCTTCGCGTCGAACGCCCAGGCCGCCAGGTTTGCCTGCGGTCTGGTAGGCGGGATTGGCGGAACTATATGACCGCCCTGCTACGCCGCGAGCCGCACGTGATTGCCGCAGGAGCCGGCTTGCTGGCCGACGCCGCCGCACAACAGGCTGCCCAGGTCACGCGCGTTGACTGGGCACCGCCGATGCCCGGGACCGAAGCCGACCTGGCGACCGTGCTGGCCGACCCGCGCCGGCCCGCTGCCAACGCCCTCGCCGTGCAGCGCATGCTGGCGGTCCGGGCTCTGCTCGTCGACGTGGTTCCGGCTGGGCCGGCACTGGGTCTCGCGCCCGGGGAGTTCTTGCACGCAGGCCCGCCGATCGACTGGCAGCGGGCATCAGGCCCGCTGCGGGGAGCACTGATGGGTGCGGCGGTCTTCGAAGGCCTGGCAAGCGACCCCGAGGCTGCCGAGGACGAGTCAGCACTGGGCATTGTTGGCCTCGAACCATGTCATCACCGCGGTGCCGTCGGTCCGATGGCCGGCGTGGTCTCGCCGTCGATGTGGGTTTTCGTCCTGGAGGATCCCGCGGACGGGCGGCGCGCGTACTGCTCGCTCAACGAGGGCCTGGGCAAGGTACTGCGGTACGGCGCGTACTCGGCGGACGTGATCGAGCGGCTGGGCTGGATGTCGGCCGTGCTCGGCCCGCTGCTCCAGGCCGCGGTGCGCCGGCACGGCCCGGTCGACACCACCGCGATCCTGACCCAGATGGTCCAGATGGGTGATGAGGCACATAACAGGAACCGGGCAGGCACGCTCATGCTGCTGCGCGACCTGCTGCCGTCGATGGTCGAGTCCGGGTTCCCGTCATCCGACGTCGCCGGCGCTGCCCGGTTCATCGCCGGCAACGACCATTTCTTCCTCAACCTGGCGATGCCGGCTTGCAAGCTGGCGCTCGACGCGGCCCGCGACCTCCCGGGCTCGACGATGCTCGTGGCGATGGCGCGCAATGGCACCGACTTCGGGATCCAGGTTTCCGGCACCGGGAACCAGTGGTTCACGGCGCCGGCGCTGGTGCCTCAGGGCCTGTTCCTGGCCGGCTACGGTCCCGGAGACGCGAACCCCGATATCGGTGACTCGGCCATCACCGAGACGGCCGGCCTGGGCGGGTTCGCCATGGCGGCGGCACCGGCTATCGTCCGCCTGGTCGGCGGGACCGCGGCGTCTGCGCTAGCCGCCACCCGCCGGATGTACGAGATCACTCTCGCCGAACATCCGCTGTTCGGCGTGCCTGCGCTCGAGTTCCGCGGCACCCCGGCCGGCATCGACTCCACGCTCGTCGTGCGGACTCAGATCCTGCCGCAGATCAACACCGGCATGGCGGGAAAGGTCGCGGGGACTGGGCAGGTCGGCGCGGGCCTGGTGACCCCGCCCGCCGAGGTGTTCCCCCTGGCCCTGCGCGAACTAGCCGCCCGCGCCCCGGCGGACTGGCTGGCCTCGCCGACACTCAAGCGACCGTCAGGACCGCCGCGCCAGTGACGCGATCGGCGGCGAGGTCGGACAGGGCCTGATCGGCGGCCTCCAGCGGATATAGGGTCACGGTGACCTTGAGCCGCAGCCGCTCGGCGAGCCGGAGGAACTCCTCGGCATCCCCGCGCGTGTTCGAGGTCACGCTGCGCAGGTTCCGCTCCTGGAAGAGTTCGTCCTCATAGTTCAGCGCGGGGATGTCGGTCAGGTAGATGCCGGCGATGGCGACCGTTCCGCCCCGGTCGAGGTTACGCAGCGCAGGCGGCACGACCGTGCCCACCGGCGCGAACACGATCGCCGAGTCGAGCGGCTCTGGCGAGGGGTCGAACGAGTCCTGGGCCGAGGCCGCCCCGAGTTCCAGCGCGAGCTCGCGCGAGGCTGGAGCCCTTGTGAATACGTGCACTGCCGCTCCACCAGCCATCGCGACCTGGGCGGCCAGGTGCGCTGAGCCGCCGAACCCGTAGATGCCGAGCCGGCCGCCGGGCGGCAGTTCGGCCCTGCGCAGGGCGCGGTAGCCGATGATCCCCGCGCAAAGCAGCGGGGCAAGCTCAGCGTCGCTGAAGCCGGACGGCAAGGGGTGCACATACGCGTCGGCGGCCGCGAGGTACTCCGCATAGCCCCCATCACGGTCCCAGCCGGTGTAGACCGAGCGCGGGCAGAGATTCTCGCTGCCGCGGCGGCAGTACCGGCACGAACCGTCCGTCCCCGCCAGCCAAGCCACCCCGACCCGGTCGCCCGCCGCGAACCTGGTGGTCCCCCGACCGGCCTGGACTACCTCGCCGACAACCTCGTGCCCGGGCGTCACGTCCGGTCGCCGCGGCGGCAGGTCTCCCTCGGCCAGGTGCAAGTCGGTGCGGCAGACGCCGCAGCGCAGCACCCTGATCAGCAGCTCGCCCGAGCCTGGCTCGGGAACCGGCCGGTCGAGGAGTACAAGCGGTCCGGTCGCGATCGGACCTGGCTCATGGACGGCCCATGCCCGCATGAGACCAGGATAGCCGTGGGCCCGCCTGGCCCGCCCACGCACGGTGACCGCGTCACCGTCTGAGGTGCAGGCTGCGGACTGGCGGGCGTCAGGTACCTGAAATGTCCTTGCTCGGTCCTCGCGTCGTGCGTTGCCTCGAGGAAAGTCGCGACAAAGGCTTGACCTTGACCCCGGGTCGGGGTTTGAGCATGTGTGGCATGAACGCATCGACCAAGCACGAGACACGCACCTCGGTTTCCGCGAGCGGCCTGCGTAAGGCGTACGGGGAGAAAGTCGTCCTCGACGGCGTCGACCTCAGCATCGGCGAGGGCGAGGTCTTCGCGCTGCTCGGACCGAACGGCGCGGGCAAGACCACCACCGTGAAGGTTCTGTCCACCCTGATCCCGGCGGACGCCGGCACGGCCAGCGTCCTGGGGCACGACCTACGCGGCGAGGCCGGCGCGGTCCGCGCGGCGATCGGGGTCACCGGGCAGTTCTCCGCGGTCGATAACTGGCTCACCGGCGAGGAGAACCTGCTCCTGATGGGCCGCCTGCTACATCTGCCGGCGGCCGAACGGCGGGCGAGGACCGCCCGGCTGCTGGAGCGCTTCGACCTCATCGAGGCGGCGAAGCGGACCCCCGCCACCTACTCCGGCGGCATGACGCGCCGCCTCGATATCGCGATGACCCTGATGGGACGGCCACGGCTGATCTTCCTCGACGAGCCCACCGCCGGCCTGGACCCGCGCAGCCGCCACACCACGTGGCAGCTAATCCGCGACCTCGTTGCGCAGGGCGTCACCATCCTGCTGACCACGCAGTACCTGGAGGAGGCCGACCAGCTCGCCGACCGCATCGCCGTGTTGGACCGGGGCCGCATCGTCGCCGAGGGTACGCCGGAAGACCTCAAACGGCGCATCCCCGGCGCGCACATCCGGCTCCGCTTCGCCGATGCCACCTCGCTCGACGCGGCCGCCCGAGCGCTGCCCGAGAGCACCCGCGACGACCAGGAGCTGGCGCTGCGGGTACCGAACGAGGGCGGCATCGCCTCGTTGCGCGACGTGCTCGCCCGACTCGGCGACGGCGTCGCCGTGGACGACCTGTCCATCCACACGCCAGACCTCGACGACGTGTTCTTCGCCCTGACCGGCCAGCCCTCGAAGGAGCAGACCCAGTGACCACGCTGACCATCGCCGCGCAGGACTCCGCCACGATGATCGGCCGCGAGCTCAAGCACACCCTCCGGTTCCCGTTGCTGCTCATCGGCTCGATCCTGGGGCCGGTCGTGTTTCTGCTGTTGTTCGTCTACATCCTCGGGAGGCCAATCGGCAACGGGCTCGGTGCCGCGGCGCGGGGCGCACCGTACGTCGACTTCCTCGTGCCCGGCATCGTGATGATGACGGTGGCGGCGGGCTCCGGGACCACGGCGATCACCGTGTGCACCGACATGACCGCGGGCATCATCGACCGGTTCCGCACGATGGCAGTCAGCCGCGGGGCGGTGCTGACCGGGCATGTCGGCGGCACCGTCCTGCGCACGCTCATCACCACCACTGTCATCACCGGGGTGGCCCTGCTGGTTGGCTTCCGGCCGCAGGCCTCGGTCGCCGGGTGGTTCGCCGTCGTCGGCATCGTTGCGGCATTCGCCTTCGCGCTGGCCTGGCTCTCGGTCGCCCTGGGCCTGGGTGCCAAGAGCGTCGCCGGCGCGAACAGCGCGAGCCTGCCGATCCAGTTCCTGTTGCCGTTCCTGTCCAGCGCTTTCGTGCCGGCCGGCGCGATGCCCGCTGGTGTGCGCTGGTTCGCCGCACACCAGCCGTTCACTCCGGTCGTGGAGTCCCTGCGCGCGCTGCTGACCGGCGCGCCGCTCGGCAACACCGCCTACCTGGCCCTGGCCTGGTCCGCGGCGATCGCGCTGGCCGGCTACCTGTGGGCCAGGGCCGGGTTCCGCCGCGGCACCCGCTGAAATGATGAACCACATGATCACCATCGGTCAGCTCGCCGCCTACGCCGGCGTGACGATCAAGGCCGTCCGCCACTACCACCAGCGCGGCCTGCTCGCCGAGCCACCACGCGACTCATCGGGCTACCGGCGCTACAGCGCCCAGCACGCCATCGACCTGGTCAAGATCAAAACGCTCGCCGAGGCCGGCGTGCCGCTCGCCCGCATCAACGAGCTGCTGGCCGCCGACCCAGACCGGTTCGCCGCGGCGATCGCGGAGATCGATCGCAACCTGCAGGAACGGGCCACCAAGCTCCTCCGCACCCGCGAGCGGATCGCCCAGCTCAGCGCGGGTGACCGGCTGTTCGTCGCCGCCGAGGTCGCCGACTACCTCGACCGGCTACGCGAGCTAGGCGTGAGCCAGCGCTCAGTGCAGATGGAGCGCGACGGCTGGATCCTGCTGCAAGCGCTCGCGCCGAACGAGGCGGCCATCTGGATCGCCGACAAACGCGACGCGATCGCCGATCCGGAGTTCCGGGCCATCTACCTCGAGTACGATGCGGCGTTCGACTGGTCCCCGGACGACCCGCGCCTCGACGCGCTGGCGGACCGCACCCAGCGGTGGCTCGCCAGCCGGCCAGAAAGGTCCGAGAGCGGCGAGCGGGCTGTCCCGGACCCGACCATCGTCCAGCTGGTAACGGCGGCGGCCGGCGCGTGGTCGCCCGCCTGGGACCGGCTCATGCAGATCGCCGAACAGCGCGGCGGAGCATGAGCGTGGTGAACGCCAGGTCGTAGGCCGGGTCGGCAATGAGTGCGGACGTCCAGTCGAGCAGCGTCCAGGATGGCCGGGCTGGTGGACTGGCTCCGGATCGGTCGCGTCGGCGCTGGTCCGCACCAACCGATGAGCCAGACGTGATGTCATAGCCACATGAATCGTCCGCTGCTGAACCGCAGGCTCGCCGGCCTCGGTACCACGATCTTCGCCGAGATGTCCGAGCTCGCCGTGGCGACCGGCTCAGTTAACCTCGGGCAGGGCTTTCCCGACACCGACGGTCCCGGCGAGATCGCCAGGGCTGCCGCCGATGCGATCATGACCGGCCGCGGCAATCAGTACCCGCCAGGAGCCGGCATTCCCGAGCTGAGAAGCGCGATCGCTGCCCACCAGCAGCGGTTTTACGACCTGGCAGTCGATCCCGACAGCGAGGTGCTCGTCACGGCGGGCGCGACGGAGGCGATCGCGGCGTCGCTCCTCGCGCTGGTAGAGCCAGGCGATGAGGTGATCGCGTTCGAGCCCTACTACGACTCCTACGCGGCCTGCATCGCCATGGCGGGCGGAGTAAGGGTGCCGGTCACGCTGAGGGCACCGGGCTTCAGGCCTGACCTCGACGAGCTGAGCGCCGCGATCACCGGCCGCACCAGGCTGATCCTGCTGAACTCACCACACAACCCCACGGGCTCGGTCTTCACCCGCGCCGAGCTGACGACGATCGCCGAACTTGCCTGCGCCCACGACCTGCTCGTGATCAGCGACGAAGTGTATGAGCACATGGTGTTCACCGGAGAGCACGTGCCGGTCGCCTCGCTGCCCGGGATGCGCGAGCGGACCGTCACGATCAGTTCGGCGGCGAAGACGTTCTCTTTCACTGGCTGGAAGATCGGCTGGGTCACGGGAACGCGGGAACTAGTGGCGGCCGTCCGCACCGTCAAGCAGTTCCTGACGTTCGTCAGCGGCGGCCCGTTCCAGTACGCGATCGCGCAGGCACTCGCGCTGCCGGACGAGTACTACCGGTCGGTCGCCGGCGGCCTCGTAAGCAAGCGTGAGCTGATGTGCGACGGACTGGCTGCCGCTGGTTTCGAGGTGTATCGCCCGGAGGGCACCTACTTCATCACCACTGACATCAGGCCCTTTGGCGAGCCGAGCGGCCTGGATTTCTGCCGGAAGCTCCCTTACACGGCCGGGGTCGTGGCGATTCCGAGCGTCGTCTTCTACGACAATGCCGACGCCGGGCAGTTCCAGGTGCGGTTTGCGTTCTGTAAGAAGGAAGAGATCCTGACCGAGGCGCTGACCAGGCTCAGTGCTTTGCGTCCCGGCTCATGACCGGGACCTGTGGCCGACGGTCGGAAACCGCTCGCCAAGATCATGAACTGTGCGCTGCGACGCTCGCGCCAGTCAGCGCGGCCGCGCGCCCCCTCGCAGGGACGTGGCACGGCAACGCTGACGCGACACTTGTACGGCGCTCATGCCGGGTAACAATTACGTCCTCGTGCGGGCCGCCCAATTCGATAAGCTCGGCAATAATTCGCTGAAATCCATTCCTGCGCTCCAGGTTTCCGGCCTGATTTCTGGTGGAATACGACCAGCTTCGGCTGAGTCAGGCAGCCTTGCCTGCGGCTGCCTGACTCAGCGACTGTGCATGTCGGCAGCTGGTTGCGTGGGCGCATCTGACAGCGTGCGCCATCGCGCGCAGCCCCACCGGTTCGTTATCAGTGCGTAACCGCCGCCCTTCGGTGCCGCGTGACATGGCCAGGCTCGTCCGGTTAGCATGCCATCACCGCCAAATGCGCTTTCTGTCATTTCGGCAGCGACGACGCCATCAGCCGTGCTGACGGACCAATTGGCGTCATCACTGGTCAGCGTGCTGACCACGCGGAGGGGAGTCGGGTTGACCGACATGTCATGGGAGCACGCAGCCGAGGCTCGAGCGGCGCTCAACGCCATCATCACCGATCCTGAGCACGGCGTAGCCGCTCTTTCCAGCGCTCAAACGATGTCGAACCTCCTGAAGGACCTGTTGCCCGACGCGCCGCGGGAGAAGAGCATACTTGTCGCCGCCGCCGAAGCCGGGCTGGCCAATACCTTGCGTCAGCACGTCGATCAGGGTATGGACCCGAATACGGCAATCAGGCTCACCGCCTCGTCATTCTCCTCAACTACGCCGTTCACCCCCGAAGCCTGTACGTGGGTCACCAATGAGATCGCCACCGCCCTTGGCCTCAGGCACAGCGGCGGGGGGCCGGTGGTCGGCGGGCCGGTGGTCGGGGGGCCGGTGGCCGGGACGCCGCCCGGCTTTGACGCCGGGGAGCAGGGCATGCCGACCCAGGCCGCTCCCATTCCCGGCTACACGCCAAGACCGCAGCCCGTGCAGGGCATCGGCGCCACACCCGGTCAGGGCGGGCCAGAGGCGGGCGGCCAAGCCACCGCGCCTGGGTCGTGGCAGGGGCCCGGCGGCCAAGCTGGCGGCTACGGTCAGCCTGGCTACGGTCAGCCGGCGGGCTACGGTCAGCCGGGCTACGGCCAGCCTGGCTACGGCCAGCCGGCGGGCTACGGTCAGCCAGGCTACGGTCAGCCGGGCTACGGTCAGCCGGGCGGCGCAGGCTGGCAGGGCGGCGGCTACGGCCATGGCCCGGGTCAGCCGGGCGGATACGGCATCCAGCAGCCAGGCGAGTACGGCCCGGCCGGGCCGATGGGACCGATCATCCCAGGCGGGCCTGGCGGGCCTGGCGGGCCGGTTAAGCCGCGGGGCAGCAGGCGCGGATGGCTCGTCGGCGGCGGCATCGCAGCCGTCGTTGTGGTGGCGGTTGTCGTCGCAACGAGCCTGTCCAGTGGTGGAACAACGCACCACAGGGATTCCCCGACCCCGCACCCCTCGCCGAGCACGAGCCAGGCGAGCCCGACGCCATCGCGCAGCCCCATTCACCCCCCTGGGACCGACGCGCTGGTGACGATCATGAACCCGGTTGGCGCCGGCGTGAAGCCGGTCGGCACGGACTGCAGAGCCGCCAAGACCTTCGGGCTTGATTCCTCGACCCTCGATGCCAGCACATTCTGCAACCACACGACAAGAGCGAACATCGTGGTGTGGGGCTACCAGTTCGACAACTCCCCGGATTATCAGGCGGGCCTGGCTCACATCAACCATTACGTCGGCTTCGATAAAGTGACGCCGGGCAGCACCTGTCCCCCGCCGTCGGGCAGCACAGAGGGCAAGATCGGCTGGCATTCGAAGCACAATCCGAAGTATTTTTCCCGGTCAGGACAGGACATCGAATGCCTCATCGACGCGAAAGAGCCAGTGCTCATTTGGACCATGCCCACACAGGATGTCTTCTTCATCGGTGAGCACAAGGTAAAAGGCAGCTCTATTCAGACAATAATCAACTGGTGGGAGACGCTCGATTATGGCCCTTAACCGAGCCCGCTCTGGCAGGTCCCGGACGGCTATCCCGCAGACCGCACGGACGGCGCGCACGGACCGGCGCTGATGACCGAGACGCTGATGCCAGGCGGCGGGGTGGCGCGACGCCCGCTGCATTTCATCGTGATGGCCGATTGCTCCGGCTCGATGAAGGGCGAGAAAATGCAGGCCCTGAACTATGCGCTCAGGTCCATGCTGCCGCACCTGGTCGACTGGGAACGCGATCAGCTGCAGGCGCAGCTGCTGATCAGGATCCTGGCGTTCGCGTCCGCGCCGCACTGGTTCGTGGCCGATCCCGTCCCGGTCGCGCACCTCAGCGCGCACTGGCGGAACCTGGAGTACATGCCGATGGGCCGGACCAACATGGGCCCGGCGTTTCGCGCGGTCGCTGAGGTGCTCTCGCCCGACCAGCTCGAGCGGCGGGCGCTCCGGCCAGCGATCCTGCTAGTCACCGACGGGCTGCCGACTGATCCTCCCGGCGGATTCGAAACCGGGCTCGCGTCCCTGCTCGAGATCGCGGCCGGCCGCTCCGCCCTGCGGCTGGCCGTCGCTATCGGCAAGGACGCCAACTCCGAGCCGCTTGACCGGTTCCGCAGCCCCGACGTGCCCGTGCTGGTCGCCGACGGCGCCGACGAGATAGCCGACCGACTGGTCACGGCCTCGATCGCGGTGTCGCGGATGTCCGAGGTCGGGGTCAACCGCGGCACGCTCGCCGAGCAGCTCAACCTCGCCGAACCGACTAGGCGCTCGCAGCCTGAAGTGCCGACAGCGCGGGGCAGCGGCCAAGACGGCTACTTCGAGGACATCCTGTGACGACCACTCCCTCGGCGGCACCATCCGATCCGCCTGGGCGCAGAACCGGCTGGCTCGTTCTCACCGCCTCCGAGCGCGGTGCATCACATGCTGCGGTGAGGTCACCGAACCAGGACGCGGTCGCGACCGAGCGGGCCGGCGCCGAAGGGGTGGTCGCCGCCGTCGCCGACGGACACGGCCACCCCCGGCACCTGCGCAGCGCGCGGGGGTCGAAGCTAGCGGTTGCCGTCGGCTGCCAGGTGGCGCAGGAAATGGCCGACCGGCTCGAGGCCGGAACCGCCATTTTTTCCCAACCGGACCCACCGGCGACTGCGGCCGCCACAGCCGACGAGATCAGCAGGCTGACCGAGGAGTTCCTTGTGCCAGCGGTCGTGTCCAGATGGCGGGAGGCCGTGCTGGCCGATGTTAAGGCCGATCCGTTCACCCAGGCCGAGCAGGCGCAGCGACACTCGGGCGACGATGCGACGATCGCATATGGTTCCACGCTGCTGCTCTGCATGGTGCTGCATGACTGGCTGATCCTGGCGCAGATCGGCGATGGCGACGTGATCGGCGTCCGGGCCGACGGCCGCGCCGTCGAACCCGTTCCAGCCGATCCGCAGCTCGACGGGCTGGTGACCACCAGCCTGTGCGGCAGCGATCCGCGGGCTGACTTCAGGGTCGCGGCTGTGGACGCCGCGCAGAACCAGCTTCGTGCAGTGCTGCTCGCCACCGACGGATACGGCAACGCGCAGGTCGTCGACGAGTGGCCGAAAGCGTTCAGCGAGGACCTGGCCTGGATGCTCAGGGACCGGGACGCGGGTTGGCTGGCCAGCCAGCTTCCGTCCTGGGCGGCCAGGTGCGCGTCGTCGGACGGCAGCGCCGACGACACCACCGTGGCTCTGCTGATCTCGCCCGCCAGCGCGAGGCCGCTGGCCGGAGAGCAAGGAGAGGATGCGGACGCCGGGTCGGAGGAGACCACGATTCCCGCGGTGCCGCACGCCGATACCGTGCCGGTTCACCTGCCGGTGGCGCAGCCGCCGATTGATCCGGTCACCACGCGGCGGCTCGCGCATCGCACGGCACCCGAACCGGTCATACTCGAGCGTTCGATCCCGCGAGTCAAGAAGGACACGGCGAGCCACCAGAGCAGCGGTGATCCGGGCGACGAGCCGCCGACGACCCAGTGGCGGCCGCCAAGGACCGGTGAGCGATGAGCCAGCAGCTCACCCTGCAGGGCCGGACCCTGCGGATGCTGCGCGCCGGAACCGCCCTGACCGTTGGCGAGCGGCTCGGCGAGGGCGGGCAGGGAGTCGTGCACGCGGTGACGATCGGCGGGGCTCCCTACGCGCTCAAGTGGTACCGGTACGCAGCATCGGGCGAGCTGCGCAAGTCGATCGCCGCACTGGTCGAACGCGGTCGCCCGCATCGTGACTTCATCTGGCCAATCGACCTGGTAGCCAGTGATGAACTGTCCGGGTTCGGCTACGTCATGCCGCGCCTGGAGCCCCGCTTCTCATCCTTTGCCCAGCTTGTCTCGCGGTCCGACCAGCCGCCTTTCCGTGTCGTGTCGGCCATCGGGCGGCAACTGGTCACAGCGTTCGAGGCGCTCCACTCTGCCGGGCTGTGTTACCGGGACATCAGCTTCGGCAACCTGTGGGTGGACGCCGAGGCCTCCGAGGTCGCCATCATCGACAACGACAACGTCGGCATCGACGGCGGCGACGTGTTCGTCTGGGGAACGCTGCGATTCATGGCGCCCGAGGTCGTCCGCAGGGAGGCGGCACCGTCGAGCCTCACGGACCTGCACTCGCTGGCCGTTTTCTTGTTCTACCTGTTCATGCACGGCCATCCGCTGGAAGGCGTCAAGACCGACGAGTCATATTCGTGGGCCGACTCAAGTCACCGCTCGGAGACCGACCTGGCGCTGCGGCATTTTGGCACCGAGCCGGTCTTTATTTTCGATCCCGACGACCATTCCAACCCGCCGCGGCCCGGAGACCCGGTCAGCGTCTGGTGGCGGCTGTACCCGAGGTTCTTCCGCGCCGTGTTCGAGGGGGCCTTCTCGTCTGGTTTGCGTGACCCATCCGGCCTCGGCCGAGTGGCCGAGGGAGTCTGGCGGCGAGCGCTGGTCCGGCTCGGCGACTGCGTATCGGTCTGCTCGTGCCAGGCGTCGGTCTTCTTCGACCCGGATGATCGCGGGCTGCGCTGCTGGAACTGCAACCAGGTGCCGCCCAGGCCGCAGCTCTTTGAGCTGCCCGGAGGCACGATCGCTCTGTCTCAGGGTGCCACGATCACGCCTCATCACCTGAACCGTAACCGAGACCACGACACCGTCATCGGGGTCGTCGAGAATCACCCCTCCCGCCCAGGCGAGCTGGTGCTGCGCAACGTCAGCCCGAAGCCCTGGACGATGACCCCGGCCGGGGAGAGCACGAAGACCGTTGACCCGCAGCGGCGGCTTGGCATCCGCCCGATGACGATTGACTTCGGGTCCGCGCATGGCAGGATCGTCAGCTAGATGACGCGGAAGGGGCACCCCGTATGAGCACACTACAGGTCACTTTTAATGGCCGGATCTTCTCATTTGCTCCGGGGACCATCGTCCGGATCGGGCGCAGCTCAGAGAACGACATCGTGGTCAACGAGCCGACCGTCTCCCGCCGACACGCACAGCTCTCCTTTGAGGCATCCGGCTGGGTCTGGCAGAACTCCGGCCAGGCGCCCACCTTCCTGGCCGGCCAGCCAGTCGCGCAGTTCGCGGTCGGCCAGCAGGTCGACGTGTGCCTCGCCTCACCGCAGGGTCCGTCGCTGCAGCTGGCGACCGCGGCCAGCCACGGTCAGGGCGCCCCTGGCCCGGGCGGAACCGAGCTAGCAGGAGCTGGCACCGCAGGCGCAGTCGGGCAGACCAATGTCGCCGGTCAGTCACCGGGCGTCGGTGCCGGGCAAGCCGCCGCCGGCGGGCCCGCACAGGAATATCCCGCTGGCGCCGGGCAGCAGCAGAACTACGCCGGCGCTCCGGCGCAGGACCACGCCGCCCAGCAGAATTACCCGGGCGCCCAGCAGCAGAACTTCGCGGGAGCCGTGCCCGCTCAGGGCTACCCAGACCAAGGCGGTGCCACGCCGCCCGGCATGCCCGGGTTCCCCGGCTATCAGGGCGGTGCTGGCTATCAGGGCGGCGGACCCAATTACCAAGGCGGCCCGGCCGTCCCGGGCCAGCCGGGCATCCCGCTGTCACAGCTGGACATGGGCTCGTTCTTCGAGATCCTGATCCCGGTCAAGAGCTGGCTGCACGACCGCGGCTGGCGACAGGGCATCCGGCTGCTAATCATCCCCTACGCACTGCTGCCGCTGATCTTTCTCCAGGTGTTTTCAAGCTCCACGTCGCTGAGCTCGCCGGGCTGGGCGTACAGCCTGTATGTCGCGCCGCTATGGTTGCTGACGTTCTGGTACCTGATCCGGCCGCCGGTGATTGGCAAGCTCGAAGTCGTAGTCGGCATCGGCATCGTCATCTGGACAATCGTCTGGCTGCATGTCGTCACGATCTACATCAACAACCATTTCGCCAACACGCATACCATCCTCGGGTCGCTCGTCGTCGGGTACAACGAGGAGGTCACCAAGGCGCTGCCCGTTCTGATAGCAGCGATCCTCGTGCTCAAGATCAGGAAGCAGAAGCTGGATCCGCGGACCTGGTTCCTGATGGGCACAGTCGCCGGCCTGACCTTCGGCATCGTCGAGCAGTCGATTTATACCCCGGCCGCGCTGATCCAGATCCATGGCGCGCACGCGATCAGCGAGGCCGACGTAGGCGCGCTGTCATTCGCGTTCCGTGTGTTCGTCGACGGTTTCCAGCACGCCGTCTGGGCCGGTGTGTCCGGTTTCTTTGTCGGCATGGCCGTCAACTACCGCAGGCGCCGGATCCCGCTGCTGCTGCTCGGCATCAGCATCCCGTCCATCCTGCACGCGCTGAACGACTACACGCTGACGGTCTTCAGCACGGTGTGGGTCGGGGTTCTGGTCCAGGCCCTGTCGCTGCTGCTGTTCCTCGGCTACACGCTCTCCGCGTCCGCCATCGAGCGCCGGGTCCGCAGGAACCCGAACTTCCGCGGCCAGTCGATCATGATGGAACGCTTCAGCCAGCCGGAACAGGCCCCGAGTCCCTAAACGGACCGGCCCTGCACTGCAGCGTGCTCTCCGGTCAGGAAGCTTGCCG
>WNFL01378556.1_pt1 | contig 45298 bp, 41 predicted proteins | sample 5400361 | NCBI WGS metagenome assembly WNFL01 (sample SAMN13153351, study PRJNA577476) | soil metagenome | isolation source: 40 cm soil on Douglas fir-dominated hillslope | place: USA:California | collected 2013-09-17 | reverse complement strand
CGATCGCCGCGTCAAGCTGATACTTTCCGCCGAGGTTCATCTGCCGGATCTACTGCAGGCTATTGCGGGCGACGTCGAAGCCGAACGCGCCACCAGCCGGCTCGTCGAGATGCAGACCCGCCAGTATCTGAGCGAACCCCACCTCGCTTAATATCCGACAATCGATTACTGCAGGAGAAACGCAGATGACGACGTTGAAAGCCTTCCGCATTTTCAACGAGGACGACAAGGTGGCAGGCCGCTATGTCGACATGCGTCTCGACGAACTGGATGCGGGCAATGTCGTGATCAAGGTTGCCTATTCGAGCGTCAACTTCAAGGATGCCCTGGCCGCGACCGGTACGGGCCGGATCATTCGCCGTTTTCCCTGTGTGGGCGGCGTCGACCTGTCGGGAACGGTTGCGGAGTCGGGCGATGCGCGATTCAAGAAGGGCGATGCAGTCATTGCCACGAGCTACGACATCGGAGTCGCTCACGATGGTGGCTACGCGCAGTACGCACGCATCCCCGCCGACTGGGTCGTCCCGCTGCCAAAGGGTCTGGATTTGTTCGAAGCAATGGCGCTGGGTACCGCCGGCTTCACGGCAGCGCTGGCGGTAGAACGCATGGAACACGACGGTCTGAAGCCCGGCAACGGACCCGTCATCGTAACGGGAGCGACTGGGGGTGTGGGCAGCATCGCTGTCGATATCCTTGCACGGACGGGATATCACGTCGTCGCGCTGACCGGAAAGGAGAACGAAAGCGTTTACCTCAAAGGCCTGGGCGCGAAGGAAGTCATGCTGCGAAGCCAGCTCGATCTCGCCAAAATAAAGCCGCTAGACAAAGCGACCTGGGCCGGCGCCGTCGACAACCTCGGCGGCGACGTCATGTCGTGGATTGCCAGTACCATGCAGATAGGCGGCACGCTCGCCAGCATCGGCCTGGCGGCGAGTCACAACTTCAACACCACCGTGATGCCTTTCATCCTGCGCGGCGTCAGCCTGCTGGGCATCGACTCGGTCAATGCGCCGATGCCGCTGCGCGAGAAAGTATGGAAGCGCCTCGGCAGCGATTTGAAGCCCCGGCAATTGAAGGACATCGTCACGACGGTAGAATTCGCCGAGCTGCCAGGCGTGTTCAAGAAAATCATGGATAAGGAAATGCGCGGCCGCGCAGTCGTCAAGATCGTCTGAATAAAACGCGGCAAGACAGCAGGGGGAGACCATGCCGGAACGCCAGACCGATTTCCACCGCCGTTCGATCGAGCATCGCGATACGTTCTGGTCGGAGCAGGCGCATCTGATCGACTGGCAGCGACCCTTCGACAAGGTGCTCGACTACAGCCGGCCGCCGTTCGCGCGCTGGTTCCCGGGCGGCACCACCAATCTTTGCCACAACGCAGTGGATCGGCATCTTGCCGTGCGCGGCGATCAGAACGCCCTGATCTGGATCTCGACGGAAGTCGACAAGACCGCAGCGTTCACCTATCGGCAGCTTCATGCCGAAGTGCACCGCGTTGCAGCCATGATGGAAGAGTTAGGGGTGAAGCGCGGCGACCGGGTGATCATCTACATGCCGAACATGCCGGAGGCGGTGTTCGCAATTCTTGCCTGCGCGCGCCTGGGCGCGGTGCATTCGGTGGTGTTCGGCGGTTTTGCCGCAGCCAGCCTCGCGGCACGCATCGACGATGCGCGCCCGATATTGATGGTCACCGCGGACGGCGGCAGCCGCATGGGCAAGGTCATCCCGTACAAGCCGCTGGTGGATGAATCGATCAGACTGGCGAAGCACCCGCCGGCAAAGGTGCTTATCTATCACCGCGGTCTCGATCCGGACATGCCGAACGTGCCGGGAAGGGATGTCGATTGGGCGGAACTGGCCGACAGGCACAAGGGCGCCGCGGTAGCCTGTACCTGGCTCGAATCTTCCGAACCGTCTTACATCCTCTATACCTCCGGCACCACCGGCAAGCCGAAGGGTGTGCAACGCGACGTGGGCGGACACGCGGTCGCCATGGCGGCTTCAATGCAGCACATCTATTGCGGTGCCGCGGGCGAGACCATCTTCACGACCTCCGACATCGGCTGGGCTGTCGGGCACTCGTACATCATTTATGCACCCCTGATTGCAGGGCTCACCTCGATTCTTTACGAAGGCGTGCCGGTACGGCCCGACGCAGGGGTGTGGTGGAAGATCGTTCAGGATTACAAAGTCAACGTCATGTTCTCGGCACCAACTGCGATTCGCGTGCTGAAGAAGCACGATCCGGCGCTGCTGAAGAAATACGACCTGTCGTCCCTGAAGCACCTGTTTCTGGCCGGCGAACCGCTGGATGAATCGACACATGCCTGGATTTCCGAAGGACTCGGCAAACCGGTGATCGATCACTACTGGCAGACCGAGACCGGCTGGCCCGTGCTGACCGCGATGCACGGCGTGGAAAAGACGCCGATCAAGTACGGCAGCCCTTCGTTTCCGGCCTACGGCTACGACCTGAAACTGTTGCGCGAAACGGATGCGAGCGAAGCAGGCGCGGACGAAAAGGCCGTGGTGGCGATCGAGCCCCCGCTGCCGCCGGGCTGCATGACCACCATCTGGGGAGACGACGAGCGCTTCGTGAAGACTTATTTCTCCACCTTCTCCAAGAAGCTGGTCTATTCAACTTTCGACTGGGGAATCCGCGACAAGGATGGTTACTACTTCATCCTCGGCCGCACCGACGATGTGATCAATGTCGCGGGCCACCGGCTCGGCACGCGCGAGATCGAGGAAGCGGTGCAGGCCCACGCGAATATCGCCGAGGTCGCAGTGGTCGGCGTGCACGATTCGCTGAAGGGGCAGATGCCTCTCGCCTTTGCGGTCGTCAAGGATGCGGCGAAAATCGCGACCCCGGAACTGCGCGCCGCGCATGAGAAAGAAGTGCTGGCCACCGTGGACAGGCAGTTGGGTGCCATTGCGCGTCCCGCGCGCGTGCACTTCGTCAGCATGCTGCCGAAAACCCGTTCCGGCAAAATGCTCCGCCGCAGCATCCAGGCGCTGGCTGAAGGACGCGATCCGGGAGATCTGACTACGCTGGAAGATCCGGGCGCCCTGGAGCAGATTCGCTTTGCCCTGAAAGGGCATCGCGAACAGTGAACAGTAAACGGTGATCAGTAAGTGCAAAGACCCAATGAAAACGGGGTGGCGCCGCCACCCCGTTTGCTTTTACCGTTCACTGTTTACCGTTCACAGATCACTGGGTTCTTGGATCGTCGTCGGGATTGATGTACTCGATGGGTTTTTCAAGCGGTCCCGTGCCCATTTCCTGGATGAATACTTCGGTGCGAGCCCATGCATAGTGCGGCACGCCGGCCTTGGTGATGTAGAACGCACCGGCCTGGAATTCCTTCATGACCATCGGATTGTAGCGTTCGCCGACCCCGGCCCAGTAGGTCCCCTTCAGTACGGTGACCGTACGTTCGTCCGGATGCTTGTGCGGGGGCAGTTTGTATCCGGAAGGCATCTTCGCACGGAAAATGTAAGGCCCCGGTTGTGAGGGATTGCCGTAGAGCAGCACGATTTGCATGCCGTGGGGGGCTGACTTGTTGGGGACCCATTTGATGTTTTCCGGATCGGCCGTCACGATGTTGCCATTCATCATCACCGTCATGCCGTCGCTTTCCCCCTCGCCGTAGGCAACGGGCAGAGCCAGCATTCCCAGGAACAAGCCTGTGACCAGTGTGAGCTTCTTGATTGAGACTTCCATCCAGCTTCTCCTCTCGTCCTTATCTGAATTTTTTGTTTTACCCGCGCGAAATGGTATCACCTTATTGAGGCAGGGTAGGGCGCAGGAGGACGCGCGGGAAAATGGCCCGGTCTGAAACCCTTCAGGCATCAATCAGTCCCGGATGCCGGGCCTTCGTGCGATTGTATGCACGCCCGCGGATATTCAGCCGTAGCAGCGCAATTCGCGGGCGAACTGTTGCAGCGGTACGATGGCACTGGTCTCGGCACGCTGGCACCAGGCCCGCAGTCGCTGCAGAAGTTCCTCGCGAGTGGCTGCCCGGGACTCCCACAACGCGCTCAGCTCGCGCCCCATGGAGTCGAGCGTATCGAGGCCGGTGCTTCTGCGGCTTTCGCGCCGGAGCACGATCTTGCCCTGCGACCACGGCATCCTGTAATGCGCAAGCCCGAGTCCGGGAAGCGCATGTTGCGGGAGGTGAGGTTGGAATCGTCCAAAGCTTGCTGCTTGGGCACGCTTCACCGCGCGGTTGTACTTCATGAGTACTTCGTACCGGTGCGTGATGATGGCGTGCAGGGTGTCAAGGTCGCACACGGATTTGCCCGTGATAAAGCGCGGGCGGGGGGCGACCCTGGTGACCCTCGCCAGACCGCAGAGGACAAGCACGCGGATATACATCCAGCCGATGTCGAATTCGTACCACTTTCTCGACAGCTTCGCCGAAGTGACGAATGCGTGGTGGTTGTTATGCAATTCCTCGCCTCCGATCAGAATCCCCCACGGGATGATATTCGTGCTTGCATCGCTGCAAGCGTAGGAGCGATAGCCGTAATAGTGGCCCATGCCATTGATGACCCCCGCCGCGAAAAACGGGATCCAGGCCATTTGTATCCCATACACGAGCAAACCCGGGAACAGGCCGAACAGGGCGATGTCGATTATCGGCAACAGGACAATCCCAAGACCCGGGAACGCCGAATACACGTGCTGCTCGATCCAATCCGAAGGCGCGCCGCTGCCATAGCGCCTTATCGTTTCTGTATTTTTCGCCTCTTTCGTATACAGCAACATTCCGCCCCAAAGCACGCGCCTGATGCCCAGTACCTGCGGGCTGTGGGGATCTTCGACAGACTCGGATTTGGCGTGGTGTTTTCGATGGACTGCGATCCATTGCCTGGTGATCATGCCGGTCGTAAGCCACAGCCAGAAACGGAAAAAGTGGCTGGGGAGGGCATGCAGCACGAGGGCGCGGTGACACTGTGCCCTGTGCAGATAGATCGTGACGGCCGCGATGGTGACGTGCGTCAGCGCGAGCGCGGCGAGGATTGTGCCCCACAGGGGCAGGCTGAATATGCCGGAAAAGAACAAGGTGTTATACCCGGAGCTGCATGTCCGCAATACGCGGCATGCTCAAGCTTACTTCAAGCCGCAGAAGCTGCTCTGTGCGTTACCGCACATATAGCCGGCCGACACCACATTTTGCAGGATGGGGTACAGATCCGCCGGTTGAATGGCGCGATCGCTTGCAGCGCAACGTCAACGCCGTGTCGAGCCGCTCACGTAAAGTCTATTCCGCCAGTTCCGGCGGATTCTTCGAGGGTATACGACGTATTGCTCTTGTTGCACAGAATGCGTTTTCCGCATTTCGGACAATCCACCATATGACCGGTGGCAAGCGCGGACTCCAGGGCATCGCTTTCGGCAAACGCCTTCGAACTGAATTTCGTCCCGCAGAACCTGCACACTATGAACAATTCCTTGATTCGTGGCATCTACAGCCCTGCCTGGTCGCCCGCACGGTGCCATCGGCGCATCGGTCTTCAAATAGCAGATTACACTGCCCCATGCCGATAATTCACAAGAACAGAACAGGATTCGGCGCCGGAGGTTCCCGTGCGCGCCCCGTATCGGTTTGAGCCGGAAATGCGTGCGTGATTTTCCTGATCGAAAAGATTGTGAAAGGACTGTCTTTGAAGCCAATTCGATACGCGATATGTACATCCGTGGCGGGAACACTCCTCGCTGAATTCGTTTTTCTTTCCGGGGGTGATCGTTCAGGTTCTGACGGCTATTGGCACATCAGCTGACGGCGCATTTTTTAACTACAGCGTTGGCCAGGCCAGCCATGGAAAATGGGTCCGATCGTGCATTTATTGGATGGATTCAGCCGGTTTCTCGCGCTACGTCAACCGGCTGATTGCGACGAATGGAACCCGTCAAAGGACGGATCTGACCCTTTAATCTGCCGTAAGCCCCGCCACTGCCTAGGCAACGAGCGTCAGTAGCCGCAAATCCGCGGGCTTGAAGCACGCGGAGCCATTCCACAAAATCACGAAAACCGAATAACGCTCTGCGGCATCGGGCGAGAAATAATAACCATGACCGCTGTAGCCAGTCGGGGTGCAGTAGACCTTGCACTCGGCGCGTGAGTCGCGAGTGCGTCGCTCATGACGCAGCATGTCACGAAAAACCATGTCCACCTCGCTCACATGGCGCTTCTCCCCCATGTGCACGTAATACCAGTTCTTTTGCGCCTCGTTATTGCCGGTCGGGATTTCCTGTGCGTGTGCCTTGGTGAATCGTTTCGCGATCTCCGGGCAGTCGCCGGGATTGTGCGTGTAGGTGTTGGCTATCCATCCTGCGACGAAATCTTCGGCGAGGCAGGGAAATTTCGCGTTGTTTTCGGTGCTACGGGCGGGGCGCTCGATTTCGGCTGGCACGGGATCGAATGGGCCATAGAGCTGGCCGTTATACTCGAGCAGCGGCGGACTGCCCTGCCATTCGATGAAATTGGCGTGATCAGTGAGCCGGATAAGCACGTGAAGGCGCCTTCGAGGGGTTTAAAGGTTTCGCAGATCCGCGGAACTGCAGCGGAAAGCGTAGTGAAATGACTTTGAACGGTATGTGCGGTAACGCACATATGGCGGCGGCTGTTGCAATACGCTTGGCGGGGAGTCGGAGCGTTATTGGTCGAGCGCGCCAGTCGGCCGGAGGCGTCAAATTTTTGTGCCAATTCGCAGGGCGATCCTGGGAAATCATCCTTTTATTCCGGGACCTTAGTCGGCACTATCGGCGTAATGCCGATGCGAGCGAGGCGGATGACGGGATTCGAAATCGACGACAGCCGCAATCCGCTGCCGCGGCGGCCAATAAAAAGGCGACATAAGGCGCTTTGAAGAGAGGGATTGTGCCGGTCCGCGTCCCGTCATCCCTCGCCTCCGGCGAGGGACCGCAGCCGCAACGGCGCGTCGGCGTCCCACGAAGCAGTGCTTCGTGGTCGAGCCAGAGAGTTCTCGAAGTACCCTCCCTCTCCGCCAATAAAAAAAGCGACCGCAGGGGTCGCTTTGTTTATTGGCGGAGAGGGAGGGATTCGAACCCTCGTTAGGTTATTCACCTAAACACGCTTTCCAGGCGTGCGACTTAAACCGCTCATCCACCTCTCCGCTGCTGAGACTTCCCGGTCAACTCGACATTCACACTTTGCGGGAGGCGCGAGAATACTTGAGACCCCCTTTCAAGTCAAAGAAACAAAGGGTTCCACGTTGGTGGTGGTGGCACCCACTGCTGATTACATGCCCTTCTTCAGTTGTTCGAGTATGGCGGGGTTCTCCAGAGTGGAAATGTCCTGAGTAATCTCTTCGCCCCTGGCGATCGAGCGCAGCAAGCGCCGCATAATTTTCCCCGAGCGGGTTTTGGGCAGGTTGTCGCCGAAGCGGATGTCTTTGGGTTTTGCGATGGCGCCGATTTCCTTGCCGACCCAGTCGCGCAGTTCCTGCGCCATGCGCTTGGCGTCATCTCCGGTCGGGCGCGGTCCTTTGGTGACGACAAAAGCAACCACCGCTTCCCCGGTGAGGTCGTCCGGCCGACCGACTACCGCGGCCTCGGCTACCAGTTTCGTGTTCGCCACCAGCGCGGATTCGATTTCCATCGTCCCCAGCCGATGTCCGGACACGTTGAGCACATCGTCGATGCGACCCATGATCCAGAAGTAGCCATCGAGATCCCGGCTTGCGCCGTCGCCGGCGAGGTAATACTTGCCCTTGAAATCTTCCGGGTAGTAACTTTTTTTGAATCGTTCCGGATCGCCCCAGATGTTGCGGATCATCGAGGGCCACGGCTTCTTGATGACCAGAATGCCGCCTTTGCCTTTTTCGACATCGTGCCCGGTCTCATCGACAATCGCAGCCATGATGCCCGGCAGCGGCATCGTGCAGGAACCTGGCTTGAGCGGTGTGGCCCCCGGGAGGGGAGTGATCATGTGTCCGCCCGTTTCGGTTTGCCACCAGGTATCGACGACCGGGCAACGCCCGCCGCCGACGGTGTTGAAGTACCACATCCAGGCTTCGGGATTGATCGGTTCGCCGACCGAACCGAGCAGGCGCAGGCTGCTCAGGTTGTATTTCCTGGGCAGGTCGGCACCGGCCTTGATCAGCGAGCGAATCGCCGTGGGCGCGGTGTAAAAAATCGTTACGGCGTGATCCTGGATGATCTTCCAGAATCGGCCCGCATCCGGGAAAGTCGGCACACCTTCGAACACGATTTCCGTGGCGCCCACTGCGAGCGGGCCGTAAGTGATATAGGTATGACCGGTCACCCAGCCGACGTCCGCTGTGCACCAGAACACGTCCGCGGGTTTGGCATCGAAGGTCCACTTCATTGTCAGAATAGCTTGCAGCAGGTAGCCGGCGCTCGAGTGCTGGACGCCCTTGGGTTTGCCGGTCGACCCCGACGTGTAGAGGATGAACAGCGGATGTTCCGCGCCGACCCAGACCGGTTCGCAAACGTTGGGTTGGTTCTGCACCAGATCGTGCCACCAGACGTCACGCGGCGGATCCATTCTGGTCTGACTGCCGGTGCGCTTGTAGACCACGACGTTCCTGATGCCTTCGCATCCGCCCATGGCCAGCGCTTCGTCTATCGCGGGTTTGAGCGAGATCTCCTTGCCGCCGCGCATCTGCCCGTCTGCGGTGATGACCGCCGTGGCGCCAGCATCGATGATGCGTTCCTGAAGGCTTTTGGCCGAGAAGCCGCCGAACACGACCGAGTGCGTCGCCCCGATGCGCGCGCAGGCCTGCATTGCAATGACCGCTTCGATCGACATCGGCATGTAGACGATCACGCGATCGCCGGTTTTCACGCCGAGGGACTTCAGCCCGTTGGCAAACTGGCAAACGCGGTGATAGAGCTGCTTGTAGGTGATCTTGGTGACGGTGCCATCGTCCGCCTCGAAAATGATTGCGATCTTGTTCGGCTGGCTGTTGAGGTGGCGATCCAGGCAGTTGTAGGAAACATTCAGCTCGCCATCGCCGAACCACCTGAAGAAGGGCGCCTTACTGTCGTCCAGCACGTTGGAAAAAGGCTTTTGCCAGAGAATATTTTCTTTTGCCAGGCGCGCCCAGAAACCTTCGTAGTCTTTTTCGGCTTCCGCGCACAAGGCCTGGTAGGCAGGCATGCCGGAAATATTTGCCTGCTTGACGAAATCCGCGGATGGCGGGAACAGCCTGTTTTCGTGCAGGATCGATTCGATCGAACTCATTGCATCCTCCCCACTATTTATTCTGCCGTTGGCTGCGGACGGGAAATCCTTCCCGGGGATTATAGCGAGAAGTCCCGCAGGCCATCCCGGGCGGCTCGAATGGATTTCTTCGTAGTGTAAAATCCGCCCACCATTTCTGAAGTGATGCGGAACATACATGGATTCGAGCAACAGCAAATCCCAAAAAACACTGGCCGGTTTCATCTTCTGGAGCCGCTGGCTGCAGGCGCCGCTCTATGTCGGGCTCGTCGTCGCCCAGACGGTGTACGTGTATCACTTCATGGGCGAGCTTTGGCATCTGGTGCTGGGCGTCCGGGAAATGTCCGAGACCGACATCATGCTGCTGGTCCTCGGACTGATCGACGTGGTGATGATCGCAAACCTGCTGATCATGGTGATCGTCGGCGGTTATGAGACTTTCGTTTCGAAGCTGAACCTGCAGAACCACCCGGACGAGCCCGAATGGCTGTCCCATGTCAACGCCGGCGTGCTCAAGGTCAAGCTCGCCATGGCGCTCATCGGCATCTCGTCGATCCACCTGCTCAAGACGTTCATCAATGCACCGCACATGAACGAGCAGACCATCAAGTGGCAGGTGCTGATTCACCTGACTTTCGTGGTCTCGGCACTGGTCATGGCGTATACTGACCGTATCGCGACGGTGCAGCGCACCGCTCACTGAGAAGCCCTGCATTTCATCCATCCGCACCATGACCGCCATTCGCCAGGAAGACCTGATCGAAAGCGTCGCCGACGCCTTGCAGTACATCTCCTACTATCATCCGATGGACTACATCGAGGCTCTTGGAGAGGCATACCGGATCGAGCAATCACCCGCGGCGCGCGATGCGATCGCGCAGATCCTGACGAACTCGCGAATGTGCGCGGAGGGCAAGCGGCCGATCTGCCAGGACACCGGTATCGTCGTCGCCTTTCTGCGCATCGGCATGGACGTACGCTGGGAAGGTGCGACCATGAGCGTGGCCGACATGGTCAACGAGGGCGTGCGCCGTGCCTACCTGCATCCTGACAACAAGTTACGCGCTTCGATCCTTTCCGATCCGGCCGGTGGCCGCAGGAACACCAGAGACAATACCCCGGCCGTGATCCACATGGAAGTCGTGCCCGGCAACACGGTCGATGTAAAGATTTCGGCCAAAGGCGGGGGTTCGGAGAACAAATCCAGATTTGTGATGCTGAATCCTTCCGACAGCATCGTGGACTGGGTCATGAAGACCGTGCCCACCATGGGCGCGGGTTGGTGTCCGCCGGGCATGCTCGGCATTGGCATCGGGGGCACCGCGGAAAAAGCGATGGTGCTCGCCAAGGAAGCGCTGATGGACCCGATCGACATGCATGAACTGAAGCAGCGCGGACCGAAGAACCGGATCGAGGAATTGCGTGTCGAACTCTGCGACAAGGTCAACGCTCTGGGCATCGGCGCGCAGGGACTGGGTGGGTTGACGACGGTTCTCGACGTGAAGATTCTCGACTATCCCACGCATGCGGCGTCGCTCCCCGTCGCAATGATTCCGAACTGCGCGGCGACGCGCCACGCGCACTTTACGCTGGACGGCAGCGGTGCGGCCAGGCTCGATCCACCGAGCCTGGATCGCTGGCCCGACGTGCATTGGGCGCCGTCGCCGTCGTCGCGCCGTATCGACCTGACCAAAGTCACGCGCGAAGAGATCGCCGGGTGGAAGCCGGGCGAAACGTTGCTGTTGAACGGCAAGATACTGACCGGCAGGGATGCGGCCCACAAGCGTATCCAGGATCTGCTGGCAAAAGGCGAGGGTCTTCCTGCGGGTGTCGATTTCAGGAACCGGTTCATTTACTACGTCGGGCCGGTCGATGCGGTACGGGACGAAGCAGTGGGTCCCGCCGGACCGACGACCGCCACGCGTATGGACAAATTCACGGAGACCATGCTTTCGAAGACGGGATTGCTCGGCATGATCGGCAAGGCCGAACGCGGTCCGGCGGCGATCGAGGCAATCCGCAGGCACAAGGCGGTCTACCTGATGGCGGTCGGCGGGGCGGCCTATCTCGTGTCGAAGGCAATCAAGTCTTCGCGCGTGGTCGCGTTTGCCGATCTCGGGATGGAAGCGATCTACGAGTTCGAGGTGAAGGATATGCCGGTCACGGTCGCGGTCGATGTCAACGGCACTTCGGTGCATCAGACCGGGCCGCGCGAATGGCAGTCGAAGATAGGCAAGATTCCGGTGTCGGTCGCTTAGCGACCAACGGTGATGGGCGATGAGCGATGGGCGATGAGTGAAGAGAGGCGCGACGCGCACTTTTGCCATTGCTCATGGCCCATGGCCCATTACCCATCACCAATAACGAGTTTCAATGGCGGGCCTCCCCGCATTGCATGGTAGTGAAACTGGTCAGGTCCGGAAGGAAGCAGCCACAGCTATTTCTTGCAAGTGCCGGGGGTAAGGCTCGCCACCCCTACAAGAGAAGCGCTCACCGCGGAGGACGCGGAGGATTCACTTCTATACCCCCTTGAGGGGTACGCAGAGGAAAGACGAAATTCCGAAATGTTCTATTTGGGACCCGCGGTTCGCTGATTTGCGGCAAATCACTCACACGATGCTATCTGTTTTCCTTTTATCTAAAAGGTTCTCCTCCGCGTACCCCTCAAGGGGGTATAGAAGTGAATCCTCTGCGTCCTCCGCGGTGAGTGTGTTTGTTGAGCATTATTTGGTGAAAGTCTGAGATGACGCTCGCGCTGGCGCGTAAATGGCGTCCGAAAAATTTCGCCGAGCTGGTCGGCCAGGAACATGTGGTACGCGCGATCAGCAATGCGCTTACGCAGAACCGGCTGCATCATGCCTACCTGCTGACCGGCACCCGCGGTGTGGGCAAGACCACGCTCGCGCGGATCATCGCCAAGGCGCTCAACTGCGAAACCGGCGTGACTGCGACGCCGTGCGGAAAGTGCGCGGCCTGCGTCGAGATCGATTCCGGCCGCTTTGTGGACCTGATCGAACTCGATGCGGCATCCAACACGCAGGTCGACAACATGCGTGAATTGCTGGAGAACGCAATGTACGCGCCGACCAGCGGACGCTTCAAGGTGTATATCATCGACGAAGTGCACATGCTGTCGCGCTCGGCGTTCAACGCGATGCTGAAAACCTTGGAAGAACCGCCCGCACACGTCAAGTTCATCCTGGCGACCACCGATCCGCAGAAAATCCCGATCACCGTCCTGTCGCGTTGCCTGCAATTCAACCTGAAGCAAATCCCGCTGGTCCAGATTCGCGGCCAGCTTGAAAACGTGCTCGGCAAGGAAGGAGTGGCGTTTGATATTCCCGCGCTGAATCTGCTTGCGCGCGCGGCGGAGGGCAGCATGCGCGACGCGTTGTCGCTGCTCGACCAGGCGATTGCGCACGGGGCCGGTAAAGTCGAAGAGGCCTCGGTGCGGGAAATGCTGGGCGCGGTGGATCGCGGCTATCTTTTTTCGATACTCAATGCGCTGACACGCGGCGACGGGCCGGCATTGCTGGCCGAAGCCGATCGCATGACCGCCCGCAGCCTGTCCCTCGAGACTGCGTTGCAGGAGCTCGCGACGCTGCTGCACAGGATAGCCCTGGCGCAGACGGTTCCGGATGCCCTTGCCGACGATGAGCCCGAACGCGACGCGCTCATTGCGCTCGGCCGCGCTTTCAGCGAAGAGGACGTGCAACTGCTCTATCAGATCGCCATCCACGGGCGGCGTGACCTTGGCCTGGCGCCGGACGAATTTGCCGGTTTCACCATGACTTTGATGCGCATGCTGGCCTTTGTACCTCTGGATCAGGGCGGCAAGCTTGGCGCGAATCCGGCTGTCGCCAAACCGGTCGCCGGCCGTCCGGCTGCAACACCCGCGGCCACGCGAGCTGTCGCCCAACCGCCGGCCATGGAGAAATCGAGCCAACCGGTGGCGGATGCCCGGCCCATCGAGGCGGAATTGTCGGACTGGAGAAATCTCGTCGGGCGCATCAAGGTCGGCGGCATGGCGCGCATGCTGGGCGACAATTGCGAGTTCCAGTCGCTGCAGGGCGATAATATTGAACTGGTCGTGCCCGAGGCGCACAAGCACTTGCTGGAAAAAGCCTACACCGAGAAGCTGCAAAGCGCGCTAGGAGAATATTTTGGCCGCAAGCTGCGGCTACGCATCTCGGCCGGCGGCAGCGGCAAGACGCCGGCGGAAATCGAAAGCCAGGAGCGGCAGGCGAAACTGGCCAAGGCCATCCAGTCCATAGACGCGGATCCGTTCGTGCGAGATCTGGTCGAGAATTTCGATGCGCGGGTCAAGGATACTTCGATCAAACCGGTTCAGTAAGGAAGATAGCTATGATGAAGGGTCAGCTCGCGGGCCTCATGAAACAGGCCCAGCAGATGCAGGAAAACCTGAAGAAGGCGCAGGAAGAAATCGCCGCGATGGAAGTCGAGGGCCAGGCCGGAGCCGGCATGGTCAAGGTCACCATGACCGGACGCCACGACGTCAAGCGCGTGAGCATCGATGCCAGCCTGATGGGCGACGACAAGGACATGCTCGAGGATCTGGTCGCTGCGGCGGTCAACGACGCAGTGCGCCGCGTGGAAACGGTCACGCAGGAGAAGATGGGCGGCCTCACCTCTGGTTTCGGCTTGCCGCCGGGAATGAAATTGCCAATTTAGTGAACAGGGAACAGTGAACAGCGAACGGTCTGGATGCAGGCCGTTTACCGTTTACCGTTCACTGATCACCACTCACTCGTGAAAACGCCATCCACCCTCGAAGAACTGATCGAAGCCCTGCGCTGCCTGCCCGGCGTCGGGCCAAGATCGGCGCAACGCATGGCCTTCCACCTGTTGCAGCGTGACCATCCAGGCGCGCTGCGCCTCGGACGTGCGCTCGACCAGGCGCTCACCAAAGTCAGGCATTGCGAACGCTGCAACAATTTCACCGAGCAGGCGGTTTGCGATCTGTGCAGTTCGCCTCGACGCGACCAGGCATCGCTTTGCGTCGTCGAAACGCCGGCAGATTTACTGATGATGGAGCAGGCGCAGGTTTATGATGGGATGTACTTCGTGCTTATGGGCAGGTTGTCGCCGCTCGACGGCGTGGGACCGAAGGATATTCATCTCGATCGTCTGGTCAAACGCGCGCTCGATGGCATCGTCAAGGAGACGATTCTCGCCACCAATTTCACCGTGGAAGGCGAGGCGACGGCGCACTATGTCGGCGAATTGCTTGGGGCGCGCGGCATGAAGGTTTCACGCATCGCCCGCGGATTGCCCGTGGGCGGAGAACTGGAGCACGTCGATAGCGGCACGCTCGCACAGGCAATGATAGAACGGAGACCTGCCTGATGGCGGCCAGCCCCAATCCCGAATCGGCGAAACGCCGTGCGTCGCCGCGGCGCGCGCCCAAAAGCACGCCTGCAGTAGCAAAGGGTTCGAGACGGCCTGCGCGACCTACCAAGCGCGGGGGGCCGCCTTCGCCACCCGATTCGCCGGCCTCGGCAGCGCCGGCCCGTTCGCAGAAATTGCAAAAGGTCCTTGCGCAATCGGGCCTGGGTTCCCGGCGCGCAATGGAAGAAGTCATCAAGGCGGGCAAGGTCAAAGTCAACGGCGAACCGGCCACGCTCGGCATGCGCGTCACGACCGAAGACCTGATCCAGGTCGGGCGCCGCCAGATCAAGTTCAAAGTCACGTCGCGCCTGCCGCGGGTCATCGTCTATCACAAGGTCGACGGCGAAATCGTCAGCCGCGACGATCCCCAGGGACGGCGCAGCGTGTTCGAAAAGTTGCCGGTCATCCGCAGCGCCAAATGGCTGGCGGTGGGACGGCTGGATTTCAACACTGGCGGATTGCTGATATTCACGACCTCGGGTGAACTGGCCAATCGTCTCATGCATCCGCGTTTCGAGGTCGAACGCGAATATGCCGTGCGTCTGTTCGGCAGCCTGACCCCTGCACAGGTGCAGGAACTGAAAAGCGGCGTGCGGCTTTCCGATGGCAACGCGAAGTTCGAATTGCTGGAGGATCAGGGCGGCGAGGGCCGTAACCGCTGGTACCGGGCGGTTCTGAAAGAAGGCCGGAACCGGGTCGTGCGGCGCATGTTCGAGGCGCTGGGGTTGCAGGTCAGCCGCCTGATGCGCGTGCGTTTCGGCATCGTGAATTTGCCGCCGAGGCTCAAGCGCGGCAACTGGATAGAACTCAAGGAAGCCGAGATCAGCGAATTGCTGGAGTGGGCCGGAAGCGCGCCGGAGGTTGCCGATGACGACGTCAGCGACGCAGATCCGCCGCCGTCAGCAGAAAGACAAAGCCGTCACCGCCCGAGGTCTCGATCCAGGTAAACGGCAGCTTCGGGAACGCCTGTTCCAGCTCGTCGCGATTGTGTCCGATCTCGACAATCAAGATTCCCTCTTCTTTCAGATGCGCGCCGGCTTGCGCGAGCAGGCGGCGCACGATATCCAGCCCGTCCTCGCCACCGGCGAGCGCCATTTGCGGCTCGGCCTGAAACTCCCGCGGCAGGTTTTCCATCGACTCCCGGTTCACGTACGGCGGATTGGATACGATCAGGTCGTAACGTCCGCTCAGGCCGGCAAACAGGTTGCCGCGGATAAGCTGCACGCGGCCCTGCATTTGGTAATCGGCTACGTTGCGTGCGGCAACCTCGAGCGCTTCGGCGGATAGCTCCGTTGCATCGACTTCAGCGTCGGGAAAGGCAAGCGCCAGAAGGATGGCGAGACAGCCCGAACCCGTGCACAGATCGAGCGCCTTGTCGACGGACTGGTCGTCGCCGATCCAGGGATACAGTTCGTCGCGCAGCAATTCTGCGATGTAGGAGCGCGGGATGATCACGCGCTCGTCGACGTAAAAACGGAACTCTCCCAGCCAGGCTTCGCGGGTCAGGTACGCAGCCGGAACGCGTTCGTCGACACGCCTGCGCACAATGCTTTCCAGTGTGTCGATCTCGGCGGGTGTGAGCCGCCGGCCGAGAACGGAATCGAGCTCGTCGAGCGGCAGCTTCAGCGTGTGCAGAATCAGATAGACGGCTTCATCATGGGCGTTGCTGCTGCCATGGCCGAAAAACAATCCTGCCTCGTTGAAACGGTCTACCGTGGCAGACAGCCAGTCGCGGACGGTATTCAGTCGCGCGGAAGCTTCAGCGGCCATCCAGTATGTCGGCTAGCGCCAGCTGGTAGATGCGGGAAAGCGCTTCGAGGTCGGCCAGGACGATATGTTCGTCGAGCTTGTGGATCGACGCGTTGATGGGGCCGAGTTCGACGACTTCGCGGCAGATGTCGGCGATGAAACGTCCATCCGAGGTCCCGCCGCTGGTGGACAGTTCCGGGGTGCGTCCGGTAATGGTTTTCACCGCACGCGACAGGCTTTCCACCAGCTTGCCTTTCGGCGTCAGGAACGGGTGGCCGGAGAGCCACCACGTCAATCCGTAGTCGAGTCCGTGGCGGTCCAGCACCTCGTGCATGCGCGCTTTGAGCGATTCCATCGTGCTGGCCGTCGAGAAGCGGAAATTGAACGACACGCGCAGTTCGCCGGGAATCACGTTGCTGGCGCCGGTGCCCGCGGCGATGTTGGATATCTGCCAGGTCGTCGGCGGAAAATATTCGTTGCCTTCATCCCATTTTGCTGCGGACAGTTCGGCGAGTGCCGGTGCAAATTGATGTATGGGATTGCGCGACAGGTGAGGGTAGGCGATATGCCCCTGGACGCCGCGCACCAGCAAATCGCCGGATAGCGAACCGCGGCGGCCATTCTTCATGGTGTCACCGAGCATCGTGACGGACGAAGGCTCGCCGACGATGCAGTAATCCAGCAATTCGCCGCGCGCGCGCAGTGCATCGACGACTTTGACCGTGCCGTTCACGGCAATACCTTCCTCGTCCGAGGTGATCAGCAATGCGATCGAACCGGGATGATCGGGATGTTGCGCCAGGAAGCCTTCGATTGCAGTGACGAAGGCCGCGATCGAGGATTTCATGTCGGCCGCACCGCGCCCATACAGGACGCCATCGCGCACGGTCGGCCGGAAAGGATCCGAATGCCACTGGTCGAGCGGACCGGTGGGAACGACGTCGGTATGTCCGGCAAAACAGACCAGGGGCCTGGCTGCGCCGCGCCGTGCCCACAGGTTATCGACTTCGCCGAAGCGCATGCGCTCGATGGTGAAGCCGAGCCTCGCCAGTCGTTGCGCCAGAACGTCCTGGCAGCCACCGTCGTTCGGCGTGATGGAGACGCGCGCGATCAATTCCCGCGCGAGTTCGAAAGTCGCAGATGTCATGGAAGGAGGATCGGCCGCAGGCCGGTCGGTGCAGCGGACCCGTTCAGCTCTTTTCCTCGTCCATGTTCAGTTTGATTTCGTTGAACGAATACCCCACGCCCGGCTTGGCCATCACGCGGCTGGTCGGACTGTCGCCCAATTTTCCGGAGGCCTTCTGTTCGAAGTTGTTGATCAGCCAGGACAGATTGGTCGCCGAGTCCGAGTTCTTCAAAGCCTCGTCCTTGGACACCGTGCCGGCCATATACAACTCGAACAAAGCCTGCTCGAAAGTCTTCGATCCGGGCGAGAGGCTTTGTTCCATGGCTTCCCGGATCTGGTCGATTTCGCCTTTCTTGATCAGTTCGGCGATGTGCTTGGTATTGAGCATGACCTCGACGGCCGCGACCAGCGTGCCGTCGTTGGCCTTGACCAGGCGCTGCGAAATGATGGCGCGCAGGCTGATCGACAAGTCGGACAGCAGCGAAGTACGGGCGTCGTAGGGGAAGAAATTGATGATCCGGTTCAGCGCGTGGTAACTGTTGTTCGCATGCAGCGTGGAAATGCACAGGTGGCCGGTCTGTGCGTAGAGCAGTGCGTGCTGCAGCGTCTCGCGATCGCGGATTTCGCCGATCATCATCAGGTCGGGCGCCTCGCGCATCGCATTGACCAGGGCGTTTTCATAGGTGCGGGTATCCGTGCCGACTTCGCGCTGGTTGATTACGCACTTGTCGTTGCGGAAGACGAATTCCATCGGATCCTCGATGGTCAGGATGTGGCCCGGCTTGAGCGCATTGCGGTGCTCGATCATGGCGGCCAGCGTGGTGGATTTGCCCGATCCGGTGGAACCCACGACGACGACGAAGCCGCGCTTCTCCATGATCAGTTCTTTCAGGATCGGCGGCAGCTTGAGCTTGTCGATGCCTACCGTGCCGCTCTTGAGGAAGCGGATCACCATGGCCACGTTTCCGCGCTGGCGGAATACATTCACCCGGAATCGCCCGATGTCGGGAACCACCTGGGCGAAATTCATCTCCATGGTTTCTTCGAATTCCTTGATCTGCTTGTCGCTCATGATTTCGTAAGCGATCTTGCGCGAGGTCTCCGGATCGATGATTTGCTGGTTGACCGGCATGATGGTGCCGAGGATCTTGATCGATACCGGGGCGCCTGCCGAGATGAACAGGTCGGACGCCTGCTTTTCTGCCATCAGTTTGAACAAAGGTGTCAGAAACATGTTGGCCTCGATGACTCGTGGTTGAAGGGAACTGCGCCGATCCTGTGCTGCACGATCGCCAAATCGCCGCGCTCAGATTCCGCGCAGCAACTCATTGATGCTGGTCTTGGCGCGCGTCTTGGCATCGACTTGCTTGACGATCACCGCGCAATAAAGACTGTATTTGCCGTCGCCCGAGGGCAGGTTCCCGGACACGACGACTGAACCCGGTGGAATCCGCCCGAAGGTTGTTTCGCCGGTTTCCCGGTTGAATATCTTTGTGCTCTGTCCGATGTACACGCCCATGGAGATTACCGAACCCTCGCCGACCACGACGCCTTCGACCACCTCGGAACGCGCGCCGATGAAGCAGTTGTCCTCGATGATGGTCGGATTCGCCTGCACGGGCTCCAGCACGCCGCCGATGCCGACCCCGCCGGAAAGATGCACGTTCTTGCCGATCTGCGCACAGGAACCGACCGTGGCCCAGGTATCGACCATGGTGCTCTCGTCGACGTACGCGCCGATATTCACGAATGAGGGCATGAGCACGACATTCTTCGCGATGAACGACCCGCGACGCACGACGGCATTCGGTACCACGCGAAAGCCGCCGGCGCGGAAATCGGCGCCGCCGTAGTCCGCGAACTTTGCCGGAACCTTGTCGAAATAATTGGTATAGCCATCGCGCACGACTTCATTGTCTTCCAGGCGAAACGACAGCAGCACGGCTTTCTTGAGCCATTGGTGCGTTACCCATTGCGCGCCGGATTTCTCGGCCACGCGCAGCTTGCCGGAATCGAGTTGTGCGATGACCTCCGCAACCGCTTCCTTGAGTGCAGGCTCCGCGGTCTTCGGCGAAATGCCGGCGCGCGCCTCGAACGCCTTATCGATGACTGACTGCAAATCCGTCATTCTTGTTCTTTCCTTTTGCGAATTGAGAGTAGAACGCCTTCAGCCGCTGCGCCGCTTCGAGGCATTCCTCGACCGGCGCCACCAGCGCGACCCGGATGAAATCCCGCCCCGGATTGATGCCATGCGCTTCCCGGGCCAGGTAGCTGCCCGGCACGACAGTGACATTATATTGCTCGAACAATTGTTTAGCGAACTGCGTATCGGCGATCGGCGTGCGCAGCCAGAGATAGAAAGCCGCTTCCGGCATCACGACCTCGGTCACGGACGACAGGATGGCGAGCGTTTTCTCGAATTTTTCCCGGTACAGCCGGCGGTTTTCCAGGACGTGCTTTTCATCGCTCCACGCGGCAGCGCTGGCGGCCTGGACCGCCGGGTTCATCGCGCAACCGTGATAGGTCCGGTACAGCAGGAATTTCGCCAGAATTTCCGCATCGCCGGCGACGAAGCCGGAGCGCATGCCGGGCACATTGGACCGCTTCGAGAGGCTGCTGAATGTGACCAGCCTGCGAAAATCGGCGCGCCCCAGGCGCTGCGCCGCCTCCAGTCCGCCGAGCGGTGGCCGGTCCTCGTCGAAGTAGATCTCGGAATAGCACTCGTCCGACGCAATGACGAAGCCGTGGCGGTCGGACAGTTCGAACAAGGTTCGCCAGTCGTCGATGGTCATGACGTTGCCGGTGGGATTGCCCGGAGAACAGACGTAGATCAACTGCGTGCGGCTCCAGACCTCTTCCGGCAATTGCTGCAGATCGAGGGCGAATCCATTGTCGGCCAGCAGGTTGAGGAAATGCGGTTCCGCACCGGCGAGAATGATCGCGCCTTCGTAGATCTGGTAAAACGGATTCGGCGCGACGACGACGGGCAGTTCGCGCGAACCGTCGACAACCGCCTGGGCGAACGCAAACAAAGCCTCGCGGCTGCCGTTGACCGGCAATACCTGGGTGGCGGGATCGATTCTTTCGATCCGGTAACGCCGCCCGATCCAGCCGGCGATGGCCTTGCGCAGCGACTCGCTTCCGGCGGTCGCCGGATAACTGGACAATCCGCCCAGCTGCTCGACCAGGACATCGCGGATGAATTGCGGCGTGGCGTGCTTGGGTTCGCCGATCGACAGGCTGATCGGGCGCAGCGAAGCATCCGGCGTGACCCCGGCGAGCAGTGCCGACAGTTTCTGGAACGGGTAGGGCTGAAGTCTGGAGAGATTCGGATCCATTATCGGGGCAACGAGCCGCGTCGTGCGGGACGGGCGGTCGAATTATAAGGGCGGGCGTGACGGCGAAGAAGAACAACATGGTGGCGGTGTCGTGCCTGCTGGCCGGGGCGCTGGTATGGGGATTGATCTGGTACCCCTATCGGGCACTGGAGGCGGCCGGTGTCGGCGGTGCGCTGTCTTCATTCCTGACTTATCTGCTTGCGCTGTTGCCGGGCTTGTTCCTGTTCCGCAACCGGCGGACCCAACTATGCGAATCGCCCTGGCTGCTTGCGGCGATCGCCCTCGCGGCGGGTCTTTGCAACCTTGGCTACGTGCTCGCCATGATTCACGGCGAAGTCGTCAGGGTCATGCTGCTGTTTTATCTGGCGCCGCTATGGACGCTGATGTTTTCGCGATTGCTGCTCGGGGAGAGGGCGGGTCCGGTCGGCTACTTCGTGATTGCGCTTTCGTTGGCGGGCGCCCTCTTGATGCTGTGGCACCCGGTCGGACGCTGGCCTTTGCCCTACACAGCTGCGGAATGGCTGGGCCTGGGCGCCGGAATGGCCTTCGCCCTGGCGAACGTTCTGAGCCGCAAGGCCAGCACGACGACGAGGCAATCAAGGCCGGATCGGTCTGGGCGGGGGTGGCGCTGGTCGCGTTGCCGGTGACGATGGTGACGGAACATCCGTTGCAGGCATTGGCGGGCATGGACGCGCGTGCATGGCTGCTGGTGCTACTGATAGCGCTGACGTTGTTTTGCGTAAATCTGGTGGTTCAGTTCGGCCTGGCGCGCACCGCCGCCAACCGCGCAATCGTCATCATGCTCTCGGAACTGGTCTTCGCCGCCGCGTCGTCCTATTTCCTCGCTTTCGAGCATATCGGCTGGCGCGACTGGCTCGGCGGTGCCATGCTGGTGATCGCCGCGCTGTATTCCGGCGGCTGGAAGCCTCAGCGCACGGCTGACTGGGCTTCGAACTGTGCGAGATCGATGCGCGGTTGCGCTTTCCAGCCCTTCTTGATGTGTTCGGCTGCCACGGTCGTAAAGATGCCGCCGCGCACGTAGAAGCGCGCGCTCAGCCGCATGAAGCGAGGCTGGGTCGCCTTGGCCAGGTCGTCCAGCATGCGATTGGTCACTGCTTCATGGAAGGCCCCCTGATTCCGGTAGGACCAGATATAGAGCTTGAGGCTCTTCAGTTCGACGCATTTCCGGTCCGGGATGTAGTCGAGGAACAGCGTGGCGAAGTCCGGCTGGCCGGTTTTCGGGCACAGGCAGGTGAACTCGGGAATTTCCATATGAATCAGGTAATCCCGTGACGGACTTGGATTGGGAAAGGTGTCGAGTGAGAAAGAGGGCTTGCTCGGCATTCTCTGAAGGCCATTCCATTGTTAAAATGCGTTAAGAAAAAACTTGCGCCTGGTCCGTTGGTTTGGGGCCCCAGGCGCTTGTTTTATGCGTATCCGTTGAAATTATAAGCCTTTATAAAGCCCCGACAGTGCGACTCACACACATCAAGCTCGCTGGTTTCAAGTCTTTCGTCGACCCAACCCACATCCCGGTTCCGGGCCAATTGGTCGGTGTCGTCGGCCCCAATGGTTGCGGCAAATCGAATGTAATCGATGCAATACGCTGGGTCCTGGGCGAGTCGTCCGCCAAGCAGTTACGCGGCGAAAACATGCAGGACGTCATTTTCAACGGTTCGGGTGATCGCAAGCCGGTCGGCCGTGCCAGCGTCGAGCTGATTTTCGACAACAGCCTCGGCAAGGCGGCCGGAGCCTGGTCGGCCTACGCGGAGATCTCGGTCAAGCGCGTGCTCGAACGCGACGGCGAATCGTCCTATTTCCTCAACAATCTGCACGTGCGTCGCCGCGACGTCGCCGACATCTTCCTGGGCACCGGCCTCGGCGGACGCGGCTACGCCATCATCGAGCAAGGCATGATTTCGCGCATCATCGAGGCGAAACCGGAGGATCTGCGCAGTTTTCTGGAAGAGGCCGCCGGCGTATCGAAATATCGCGAGCGCCGGCGCGAAACCGAGCTGCGGCTGGAGGACACCCGGGAGAACCTGCTGCGTGTCGATGACATCCGCCAGGAACTCGGCAACCAGCTCGAGCATCTGGAGTCGCAGGCCGAGAAGGCAGGCAAATACCGGGATTTCGAGGCCAGCCTGAAGCGCACCCAGCAATTGTTGTGGACGTTGCGCAAGCGCGATGCCCAGGCCCAGCGCGCGAAAATCGGCCGCGACATCGAGGCAACGGGCATCGAACTGGAAGCCGAAACGGCGCGACTGCGGGATGCGGAAAAGCGGGTGGAAGAATTGCGCACCCGGCACTACGGCGCATCCGACGCGACACATGCGGCGCAGGGCACCTTATACGAAGTCAACGCGGAAATCGCCCGCGTCGAACAGCAGGTCCAGTTCCTGCGCGACAGCCGCAGCCGCGCCGAGCAACAGTTGAATTCCCTGCGCGCGCAGGAAACGGAGCAGCGCGACCGCCAGCAATCGCTGGAGGCCGCGCGCGGCGACAATGCGCGGGCTCTGGCGCAAGCCACCGAACAACTTGCCGCGTTCGAGGAGGCGTTACGCGAGGCGCATGCAGCCCTGCCGGTGGCCGATGACCATCATCGTGCCGCACAGACGTTGCTCGCACAGGCTCAGGAAATCCTGATGCAGGCGGAACAGCAATTGCGGCTGGAAGATACCCGCAAGGGCCATACCGACAAGCTGTTGCAGCAACTCGCGTCGCGCCGCGCCAGGCTGGAAGAAGAGCGTGACGGCCTGGAAATACCGAATCTGAGCGAACTGGTCAGGCTGGAATCGCAGATCAACGAGCTCGGTCATCAAATCGCCGGCCAGCGCGTTGCATTCGAGCAATGCGAGGCGGCGCTGCCCACACTCGAACAGTCCTTGCAATCGGCCGAAGAAACCGAAGAACAGGTGCAGCAACGCGTGCATCAACTCGATGCGCGCCTGACCGCCCTGCAATCCTTGCAGGATCAGGTCAGCCGCTCGGGCGAGCTGGAGCCCTGGCTGGATCGCAACGATCTGCGCCGCAACGCGCATCTGTGGCAGGGCCTGCGCATTCGCGAAGGCTGGGATGACGCCCTCGAAGCAGTCCTGCGCGAACGCCTGAACAGTATCGGGCTGACGGATCTGGGGCAGGCGCACGCATGGCTTTCAGAACCGCCGCCGGGCAAGCTTTCCTTCCACCGCGTGGGCGGGGACGCGGTGACCGACGGGCCCGCGCCGTCGGGGCTCGAGCGCCTGACCGACTATGTGACCTGCACCGATGCGCGTCTGGCAAGCGTGCTCGCCGATTGGCTGGCGCGGGTCTACGTCCTGCACGACCCGGCGCACGGCACGGAAATCGCCGGGAAATTGCCCGCGGGGGCCATGCTGGTCAGTGCCCGGGGCCACGTATTCACCTCGACCAGCGTCAGTTTTCATGCCGCCGATTCCGAGGTTCACGGCATCCTGTCCCGTCAGCGCGAAATCGAGACCCTGTTCGCCGAGCGCACCACGGCCGATTCCCGGCTCAGCGAACTGAATCGGGCTGCGTCTTCCCAGAAGATCGAATTCGAGGAGCGCAGGGCGGAGGCCGAACGCCTGCGGCGCGACGTGTCGGACCTCCAGGAAAACCAGCATCAGCTTAAGCTGGACCATGTACGGCTGTCGCAACTTGCGGAACGGCTGAAAGCGCGCGGCGAACAGATCGTCCGCGAGCTTGCGGAGATCGAAGCGGAATCCGCGCGCGAATCCGCGCAGGGCGAGGAAGCGACCCGCCAGATGGAAGGGCTGCGCATCGGCATGGAGGCGATGCACGCTGGCGTGGAGGAAGCCAGGCTGACCTACGCGCAAGCCGAATCGGCCCTGCAGGCGAGCCGGGCAGTCGCCCAGCAAGCCGAGCGCCAGCATCAGGAGGCGCTCTATCAAGAAAAGACTATAAATAATAAAATCATAGATATAAATTCTTCTCTTGAAGTTTTATCTCAGACACTGGCGCGGCTGAAAAGCGATGCAGATATCCTGCTGCAAGAAGTGTCCCGGACCGACGAAACCGGATTGCAGGAGCAATTGCAGAAGCAACTTGGTTTGCGCGGCGAGCGCGAACAGGCGCTGAAACAGGCGCGCGAAGAACTGGAAGGTGCCGAGCAGAGCTTGCGCACGACGGAGCAGGAACGTCTTGTTTCCGAACAGAAACTCGCGCCAGCGCGCGAACGCATCAACGAACTCCGGCTCAAAGAACAGGAGGCGCGTCTGGCCGAGGAAAGTTATGCCAGCCAGCTGGCGGAAGCGCAGGCCAACGAAGAGGAACTGCTGCCATTGCTCGAGGAGGGCGTGCGTGCCGGCAAACTGCAGGGCGAAATCAACCGGCTCAATGAAGACATCGCCGCTCTGGGCGCGGTCAACCTGGCTGCATTGGACGAATTGTCGACCGCCAGGGAGCGCAAGACCTATCTCGATTCGCAGTCCCAGGATCTGACCGAAGCCGTGCAAACCCTGGAGACGGCGATACGCAAGATCGACCGCGAGACCCGCGAGCGGCTGCAGGAGACCTTCGATGCGGTCAACAAGCATTTCGGGGAAATGTTCCCGGTACTGTTTGGCGGTGGCGAGGCCAAGCTGCTGATGACCGGCGAGGAAATTCTCGATGCCGGCGTGCAGGTGATCGCGCGTCCGCCCGGCAAGCGCAATGCTTCGATTCATCTGTTGTCCGGCGGGGAAAAGGCGCTGACCGCCTTGTCGCTGGTGTTCTCGATGTTCCAGCTCAATCCGGCGCCATTCTGCCTGCTCGACGAAGTCGACGCGCCGCTGGACGACAGCAACACCGAGCGATTCTGCGGCCTGGTGAAAAAGATGTCCGCGAATACACAGTTCATGTTCATCACCCACAACAAGATCACCATGGAAATGGCCAACCAGCTGATCGGCGTTACCATGCAGGAACAGGGGGTGTCGCGGGTGGTTGCGGTGGACGTCGACGAAGCGTTGCGCATGCGCGAAGAGGCCGCAGCTTGATCCGGTGCCGCCACACCGGACGCAGGGGAAAAAGCGATGAGTGATCTGCAGATCGGTCTCGCGATGCTCGGCGTCCTGATAGTGGCCGCCGTACTGGCATTCAACTGGTGGCAGGAAAGGAAGTTCCGCCGGCGCGGGGAAGAAACGTTCTCCGGCCGGCACGATGATGTTCTTTTCGGTCGGCCCTCCGTGCCGTCGGCACCCGCAGCGGCGTCGCCCCCGCTTTCTCTCGATGAGCCGCGCATCGAGCCCAGCATGGAACCGCGTCTGGAGCCACAGCTCGATAGCGCGCCGGCAGTCGCTGCGCGGACGGCGTCTTCGCCTGGCCCGCAGAGCGGTGTCGTCGATGTCCCGCGCCCGGAGATCGATTACATCGTCGAGATCCGCGCCGGCGAATTCATCGCCGTGGCGAAGCTGGTCAGGATGCAGCAAAGCCTGCCCGACCTGGTCCGCAGGATCAGCTTCGGCGGACTCAACTACCGGTCGAAATCATGGGAGGCGCTGACGCTCGACGATGCCCGCTATACGTCGGTGCGTGTCGCGCTCCAGCTGGTGGACCGGTCCGGACCGGTGAATGACGAGCAGCTGCGCGCGTTTGGCGAGGAAGCGAAAAACACGGCGAGCGAAATGTCGGCGATCGCCGAATTGCCGGAGGTTGCACCGGCGCTCGAGCAGGCCGTTGCGCTCGACGAATTCTGCGCCGACGTGGACGTTGTGGTTGGGATCAACGTGATCGCCAATTCCGGACAGGTGTTCCACGGCACCAAGATCCGCGCGCTGGCCGAGGCCGCCGGCCTGCATCTGCAAGCCAGCGGAGTCTTCCATTGCTACGACGAGCACGGCGTCGCCTTGTTCTGGCTCGACAACCAGGAATCCGAACCCTTCCTGACCGACCGCATCCGCAATATCGCCACTCCGGGAATTACGTTCCTGCTCGATGTGCCGCGGGTCGCAAACGGCGTGCGCGTATTCGACAGGATGGTGGCGATGAGCCGCAGTTTCGCCGATTCGCTGGATGGCACTTTGGCCGACGACAACCGCGCGATGCTGAACGATTCCGGCCTCGACCGGATCCGGGCGCAATTGCGGGCGATCTATGCCGCCATGGAACATCGCGGCATAGAGGCCGGCAGTCCGCTGGCGTTGCGCCTGTTCTCCTGATGGCGGTACCGTCCGAGAAGGCTGCGCGCGCCGCCAAACTGCGACGCGAAATCGAACACGCCAACTACAACTATTACGCCAAGGACTCTCCGTCCATTCCGGATGCGGAATACGACCGGCTGTTTCGCGAACTACAGGCACTGGAAGCGCAATATAGCGAACTGGCGACCGCCGATTCGCCGACTCAGCGCGTCGGCGGTGTGGCGCGTCCCGATCTGCCAAAAGTCGAGCACGTGGTGCCGATGCTGTCCATCCGCACCGAAACCGATTCGCAGTCCAGTGGTGCGACGGCATTCGACAGCCGCATTCGCCGCGAACTCAAGCTCGCTCCCGACGATCCCCTGGTCGAATACAGCGCCGAACTGAAGTTCGATGGCATCGCCATCAGCTTGCGTTACGAGAATGGAATCCTGGCGCGCGCCGCGACGCGTGGAGATGGCCAGGTCGGGGAAGATGTCACCCCGAACGTCAAAACGATTCGCAGCGTGCCGCTGCGCCTGAAGTCGGAGCACCCCCCGGCGGTGCTCGAAGTGCGCGGAGAAATCTTCATGCATCGCGAAGAATTTGAAAAACTCAACGAGCGCCAGCGCGCCGCGGCGGAGAAGGTGTTCGTGAATCCGCGCAACGCCGCCGCCGGCTTCGTCAGGCAGCTGGACTCGCGCATTACGGCGAGCCGGCCGCTGACTTGCTCCGTTTACGGACTTGGGGAGATGGGGGGGTGGGCACTGCCGCCGACCCAGAGTGCATTCCTCGACGGCCTGCGGGAACTTGGGCTGCCGGTATCGGAAGAGCGCGCGGTCGCCCGGGGAGCCGATGAATTGCTGGCCTTTCATGCGCGGATCGCCTCCCTGCGGGACAAGCTTCCATTCGATATCGACGGAGTCATCTACAAGGTCAATAGTATTGAACTGCAGACCCGGCTTGGTTTTGTTTCACGGGAGCCGCGCTGGGCGGTAGCGCATAAATTTCCCGCGCAGGAAGAGCAGACCCAAGTGCTCGGAATAGAAGTCCAGGTGGGACGCACCGGCAAGCTGACGCCAGTGGGCAAGCTTGCGCCGGTATTCGTCGGCGGCGTCACGGTCAGCAATGTAACGTTGCACAATGAGGATTACATCAAAAGCCTCGATCTTCGTGTCGGCGATACCGTCATCGTTCGGCGTGCGGGCGATGTAATTCCCCAGGTAGTCGCGGTACGCGCGGAATTGCGCCCGAAGGGTGCGACGGTTTTTTCCATGCCCGGGCGCTGCCCGGTCTGCGATTCCGCGGTTGTGCAGGACGAGGGTGAAAAAGATCATCGCTGCACCGCCGGCCTCTTTTGCCCGGCGCAACGCAAACAGGCACTGCTGCACTTTGCCGGACGGCGGGCGATGGATATCGAAGGACTCGGCGAGAAGCTGGTAGATCAGCTGGTCGACGCGGACCTGGTGAAAACGCCGGCGGATCTGTACGAGCTGGATTTGCCAACGCTGTCCGGCCTGGAGCGCATGGCCGAGAAGTCGGCGCAGAACGTGCTCGACGCAATCGAGAAAAGCAAGAATACGACGCTGCCACGCTTCATTTTCGCACTTGGCATACGCAACGTCGGGGAGACGACGGCCAAGGATCTGGCGCGGTTTTTCGGCAAACTGGAACCGCTTATGCAGGCCGACGAGGCGCAATTGCAGGAAGCGCCCGATGTCGGGCCGATCGTTGCGAAGAGCATCGTCGAGTTTTTTCGCGAACCGCACAATGCCGGAATCATCGGGCAGATGCGCGCCGTCGGCGTACATTGGCCGGAACTGGAAGTCGTGAAAGCTGCGAAGCTGCCTTTTGCGGGAAAGACCTTCGTGCTGACCGGAACATTGCCGAATTTGTCCCGCGACGAAGCAAAGGAACGCATCGAGGCGAAGGGCGCAAAGGTGGCGGGGAGCGTATCGAAGAAAACCGACTATGTCGTGGCAGGTGCGGATCCCGGCAGCAAATTGGAGAAGGCGCGGGAACTTGGCGTCGCTGTGCTGGACGAAAGAGGGTTGTTAGAATTGCTCGAATAACCCACGACGCTGGCGCTTGCCGCAGCGTGCAAGGAGAGAAATTGAACAAGATCACGAAGGCGGTTTTTCCGGTCGCCGGCATGGGCACCCGATTCCTACCCGTCACGAAAGCCAGTCCGAAGGAAATGCTGCCGGTGGTGGACAAGCCGCTGATCCAGTATGCCGTCGAGGAAGCAGTCGCCGCCGGCATTACGCAAATGGTGTTCATCACCGGCCGCAACAAGCGCGCCATCGAGGATCATTTCGACAAGGCCTACGAACTGGAGACCGAACTGGCCGCCCGCAACAAACACAAGATGCTCGAACTGTTGCAAGGCATTCTGCCCAAGCATGTCAGCTGCATCTACGTGCGCCAGACCGAAGCGCTGGGGCTGGGGCACGCCATCCTGTGCGCGCGGCCGGTGGTCGGCAACGAGCCCTTCGCGGTGATCCTGGCCGACGACTTGATCGATGGCAATCCGCCCGTCATGAAACAGATGGTGGACGTCTACGCGAGCGAACGCTGTTCCGTGCTCGCGGTACAGAACGTCGCCCGCGAGGAAACATCGAGCTATGGCATAGTCAGGACCGAGCCCGGAGAGCGCCATGGCATGCACCGCATCACCGGCATGGTCGAAAAGCCGAAGCCGGACGTCGCCCCATCCACGCTCGCAGTGGTCGGCCGCTACCTGCTCGAGCCGGAAATATTCGACCATCTCGAAAATGTGAAGCCCGGCGCGGGCGGAGAGATCCAGCTGACCGACGGCATTGCCGCCATGCTGAACGAACAGCGCGCTCTGGCATACGAGTTTCAGGGCGTGCGATACGATTGCGGCACGAAGCTTGGTTATCTGCAGGCGAACGTGCTGTATGCAATGCGCCATCCGGAAATCTCCACTGAATTCTGCGAATTTGTCGATTCGCTCAGAGCGCGGGAAAAAAGGACGAAGAGCGGTGATAAATAAAGACCAGGCCTGGCAGCTGCTGCGCGAGGCGGAGCTTGTGCACGACGAGGACACGGTCAATCGCGCGGTCAGGCAACTGGCCATCGAGATAACGGCGAAGCTGGGCGATTCCCTGCCGCTGGTCATGCCGGTGATGGGCGGAGCGGTCGTGTTCACCGGGCAGCTGCTGCCGTTGCTGCGGTTTCCCCTTGAGTTCGATTACCTGCACGTGACGCGTTATGACGGCAAGACGCGCGGCGGGCAGATCCAGTGGAAAACGAAGCCGCACGTCGACGTGCGCGGACGCACGGTGCTGGTCCTCGATGACATCCTCGATGAAGGCAATACGCTGGCGGCGATCCGCGATCACATGCTTGGCGAGGGTGTGGCGGCCTTCCACAGCGCCGTCTTCGCCGACAAGGACATCGGGCGGGAAAAGCCGATCCGGGCGGATTTCGTCGGACTGACGGTGCCGAATCGATACGTGTTCGGATTCGGCATGGATGCCCATGAAACCTGGCGCAACCTGCCGGCGATCTATGCACTGAAGGCATGAGGAGAAAAGCATTGCTCGGAATAATAGGCGGGACCGGTCTGACACAACTCTCCAATCTTGATGTTACGCGCCGCCAGATCGTACGCACGCCATTCGGGGATCCTTCCGGCGCGCTGACGTTCGGCAAACTGAACCGGCGCGACGTCGTCTTCCTGGCCCGCCACGGATACGGGCATACGATTCCGCCGCACGAGGTCAATTACCGCGCCAACATCTGGGCGCTGCATTCGGAAGGCGCCGAGCGGGTCGTGTCGGTCGCCTCGGTGGGCGGGATTCGCGCCGACCTTCCGCCCGGCGCACTCGCGCTTCCGGACCAGCTGCTGGATTACACCTGGGGACGCAAGCACACGTTTTTCGAAGGCCCCGATCAACCGGTCACTCATGTCGATTTCACGCATCCTTATTGCGAGAAGCTGCGTGGCAGATTGCTGAAGGCGGCCGCCGCGGCCGGACAGGCCATCGTGAACAGCGGCGTCTATGCGGCCACGCAAGGCCCGCGGCTGGACATGGTCGGCATGACCGGTATGCCGGAAGCGGCGCTGGCGAAGGAAATCGGCATGCGCTACGCGGCCCTCGCGGTGGTGGTGAATCACGCCGCCGGCCGTGGCGACAGCAGCGAGGAGATCCATCTGGATCAGATCAACGCGGTATTGCAGGCATCGATGGTCAAGGTGCGCACGCTGCTGGAGAAGCTGGTGGAAAGCGATGAATAAGCCGGTATTGAGGATGGGAGACCCCATCCTGTTCAAGCGGGCCGAACCGGTGACCCAGTTCGACACGGCGGAGTTGCATGCGTTGCTGCAGGACATGGACGACACCATGCGCTCGAAAAATGGCGCGGGCATCGCCGCACCGCAGATCGGGGTGAGCCTGCAAGTGGTCATTTTCGGTGTCGGCGCCAATCCCCGTTACCCGGACGCCGAGGAGGTACCTTACACCGTGCTGATCAATCCGACGCTGGAACCGATCGGCACCGAGATGGAAGAAGGCTGGGAAGGTTGCCTGTCGGTGCCGGGCATGCGCGGCGTGGTTCCGCGTTACAGCCAGTTGCGCTATCGCGGCTTCGATCAGTTCGGCAATGCCATCGATCGCACGGCGTCGGGATTTCATGCACGCGTAGTCCAGCATGAGACGGACCACTTGTCCGGCATCCTCTACCCGATGCGCATTCGCGACCTGCGCCTGTTCGGCTACAACGAGGAATTGTTCCCCGGCCAGGACATCGTGGACGACTAACACGTTGTTTTTATCTCTCACCGCGGAGGACGCAGATACCCTACGTGGTGCGCACGTAGGGTATCTGCGTCCTCCGCGGTAAAGGCGTTTTTACGGTCTTTCTGGATTTCCGCGGCGCCCGCCTAGGGCTGCAATTCTTGCACCAGTTCGGTTTCCAGCCGCACCACTTGCCTGGTGTCGCGCAATGCGTCGCCGTTGACGAGGAAAGTGTCCTCGGCGCGTTCTCCCAGCGTATTGATTTTCGCCGTATAGAGGTTGATCCCGTATTTGTCGAGTACGCGCGCGATGCGGTAGAGCAGGCCGGGACGATCTCCGGCAACCACATTCAGATAATAGTACGCACCTTTTTCATCTGGACGGATGTGGACCTCCGGCGTCATCGGCACGTATTTGACCTGGCGCGACGTCCTTCCCTTGGATGGCGCCGGCAATTCACCGTGCGTGCGCAGTTGCGTCTCCAGTTCATGCTCGATATAGCTGATCAGGTCTCCATGACCTGGAAGCTGTCCAGCGCATAACCGTGGCGCGTAGTGTAGATCTTGGCCTCGACGATGCTGAAGCTGATGCTTTGAAAAAAGCCGCAGATGCGGGCGAACAGGGATTTTTCGTCCGGTGCGTAGATCATCACCTGCAATCCTTCGCCGATCGGGGACAGCCTGGCCTTGACGATCGGCACGGGCGTGTCCACGCGATAGTTCAGCAACCGCGTATGCCAGACGACGTCCTGCTCGTCGTGGCGCAGGAAATAGCTGTCGTCCAGCTTGTCCCACAATTTGCGCGGGGCATCTTCCGCGATCGCGTACGCGCGCAATTTCGCCATGGCGCGTTCCTGGCGCGCCTGCAGTGTGTTCTCTGCCGGAGCGTCGCCGGGATTGAGCAGTCTGCGCGTGCTGCGGAACAAGTCCTCGAGCAGTTTCGCCTTCCACGCGTTCCAGACCTTCGGGCTGGTGCCGCGGATGTCCGCCACGGTAAGCAGATAGAGCGCCACCAGCCGCCGGTAATCCCGCACCTTGTCCGCGAACGCACGGATCACGTCCGGATCCGACAAGTCCTGTTTTTGCGCGGTAGCCGACATCATCAGATGCTGCTCGACCAGCCAGGTCACCAGTTCGGTGTCTTCCTTCGACAAGCCGTGCGCGCGGCAAAACCGGGCGGCATCCGCCATGCCGAGCTTGGAATGGTCGCCGCCGCGGCCCTTGGCGATGTCGTGGAACAGTCCGGCGAGATACAGGACTTCGATGCGATCGAACTCCGCGATCAGCCGGCTGCATAGCGGATATTCGTGCGCCATCTCGGGCACCGCGAAGCGGCGCAGGTTGCGCACCACCATGAGGATGTGTTCGTCTACCGTGTAGACATGGAACAGGTCGTGCTGCATGCGCCCCACGATGCGTCCGAAAGCCGGGAGGTAGCGGCCGAGCACGCCGTACTGATTCATCCGGCGCAGCGCATGGGTGATGCCCGCGGGGCGGCGCAGTATTTCCATGAAGAGCGCGCGATTCTCGGGGTTGCGCCGGAACGCGGCATCGATATGGTCGCGTGCGTGCCACAGGGCGCGCATGGTCGGCACGGCGAAGCCTTTGAGTTCCGGATGATCCTGCAGCAGCAGGAATGCCTCGAAAATGGCGGAGGGCTGGCGCTGGAACAGGCCGTGGCTCGCTTCGAGCAGTTCCGCGTTGATGCGGAAGCGATCGTTCAGATCCCGAGGCTGCGCCGCGGATGCCGGAAAAATGCGCCGCCGCAGGTTCTGCAGCACGATGGTATTGAGCAGCTGAACGGCTTTTGCCGTGGTGTAGAACTGTTGCATCAACTGCTCGCTGGCACGCCGGGCAGGCGTATCGGCCAATCCGTATTCCTTGGCGAGTGTGGACTGGAAATCGAACAGCAAGCGGTCTTCGCGCCGGTTGGTCAGGTAGTGCAGGCGCACGCGCAACACCGCCAGCGTGGCTTCGTGGCGCTTGAGCTGGCGCGCTTCCTCGCGCGTCAGTATTTTCTGCTTCGTCAGATCCTGCCAGCTGTGCCCGAGGCCGGCGGCACGGCTGATCCAGAGTATGTTCTGCAGGTCGCGCAGCCCCCCCGGGCTCTCCTTGATGTTCGGCTCGAGGTTATAGGCGGTATCGTTAAACCGCGTGTGCCGCTGCTGCTGCTCGAGCAATTTGGCTTCGACGAAATAGTCGACGTCGAGGTCATTGATGATGGCGGCCGCGAAGCGCTTGTACAGCTTGCGGTTGCCGGCCAGCAGCCGCGATTCCAGCAATGTGGTCTGGACGGTCACATCGCGCCGCGCCTCATCCTGGCATTCGCCGATCGTGCGCACGCTGTGGCCGATTTCCAGGCCGACATCCCAGAGCACGCCCACCAGTGCTTCGACACTCGTACGCGCACTCTCTCCGACGTTGTCCGGAAGCAATATCAGGACATCGACATCGGAGTAGGGATAGAGCAGCCCACGGCCGTATCCACCGACAGCGATCAAAGCCAGTTCGTCGGATTGCCCGGTTTCCCTCCAGATTGCCTGCAGCGCTGCGTCTACCAGCGCGCATTGGCGTTGCAGGGCTTTCGTCGCATCGGGCTTGCTGCCGAACGCCGCCTTCAGCGCTTCGCGCCCTTGCAGGAGCGTGTCACGCCAGTCAGTCACGTTCGAGGACAACGCAGCGGTCCGCGCCACGCGAGGGGCGATTGCGGACGCCATCTACGCGACGAACGACGGTGGCGGCGGTGTGCCGGGCGACACTGTCAACACTTCATAGCCGCTGTCGGTAACCAGCACCGTGTGCTCCCACTGGGCCGACAGCGAATGATCCTTGGTGACGACGGTCCAGCCGTCGGCGAGCTGGCGAATGCCGGCCTTGCCCGCATTGATCATGGGCTCGACGGTGAAAGTCATGCCGGATTGGAGCTTGATGCCGGTACCGGCGCGGCCGTAATGGAGCACCTGCGGCTCCTCGTGGAATTTCCTGCCGATGCCGTGCCCGCAGAACTCGCGCACGATGGAAAAGCCGTGTTCCTCGGCATGGGTCTGGATCACCTCGCCGATGTCGCCGAGGTAAGCGCCGTGCCTGACGGCCTGGATGCCGCGCCACATGCATTCATAGGTTATTTCCGCAAGGCGGCGTGCCTGTATCGACGGTTCGCCGACATAGAACATGCGGCTGGTGTCGCCATGGAAACCGTCCTTGATTACCGTGACATCGATATTGACGACATCTCCCGGTTTGAGTTTTTTCGCTCCAGGCACGCCGTGGCAGACGACATGGTTGACCGACGTGCATATGGATTTGGGGTAAGGCTGGTAGCCCGGCGGTGCGTAGTTCAGAGGCGCGGGTATGGTGTGCTGCACGTTCACCATGTAGTCGTGGCAAAGCGCGTCGAGTTCGTCGGTGGTGACGTTGGGCCGGACATGCGGCTCGATGAAATCCAGCACCTCGGCCGCGAGACGGCCGGCGACGCGCATTTTCTCGATATCTTCAGGGGTTTTGATATTGACGGACATGATTGAACGGTCTTTGTGCGGGGCAATGATAACACCCGGTGCACCTGCCTCAGGCCGCCGCGCATCATTCCAAATAAGGGCTGCCCGGCAAATAATCAACCACATCGGAAGCCCGGGCACCGTATTGCGAGGGCTCTTGCCGCGTTGTTGACGATGTGGTCCACAACCACAATCGAGGTATGGTTGGCCGCACCGTTACTTCAACTCATGCCGTGCAAGGCGCGAGGTCAGCGAACCCCCGCGATCATCCATTCGGGTGAATGCAGCAATGCCCAAATTTGGTTATTCTCAGCACAACAATGGTGCGGCCCGGACTGCCTGCGCGCTCATATCCAGGCTCGTCGACCGCGCCCGATTGGTTGGTACAGCAGATTTTTTTGATGGTGCAGCGCGGCTCAAGCGAGCCAAGAAGTTCGTTGAGTCAAACCCATTGCCGATGCTGCGCATGCTTCTTGCGTCCCCGATGCGCTGGATCGTCCCTGGCCCGGAATTGAAGCTCGAGATCAGCAAAGTATTCACGCATGGCGAAATCAAAAATAAAACCATTCAGGGGAGGGCATCCGCATCATGGCCAGTAACGATTGGCACTATCTGGAGCTTCTCGACATCGGCAGACGCATCCAGTCCAAGGAAATCTCTCCGGTCGAAGCGGCCCGCGCGCAACTGGACCGCATAGGCAAGCTCGATGGACAGCTGAAGAGCTACGCCACCATGATGGCCGACCAGGCGCTGAGCGATGCGCGCCAGGCGGAGACTGAAATCGGCAAAGGCAACATCCGCGGCCCGCTGCACGGCGTGCCGATAGCGGTCAAGGATCTATGCTGGACCAAGGACGTGCCTACTGCAGCGGGCATGACCATCTACAAGGATTTCAAGCCGGACAGAGATGGCACTGTGGTTCGCAAGTTGCGCGAAGCGGGCGCCGTGATACTCGGCAAGCTGCAACTCACCGAAGGCGCCTACGCGGACCATCATCCGAAAATAACGCCGCCGGTCAATCCCTGGAACAAGGCGCACTGGTCGGGTGCATCTTCCAGCGGTTCCGGTGTGGCAACGGCCGCCGGCCTTTGCTACGGATCTCTCGGATCGGACACGGGGGGCTCGATCCGCTTTCCCTCCGCGGCGAACGGATGCACCGGATTGAAGCCTTCCTGGGGCCGCGTCAGCCGCTATGGCGTGTTCGAACTCGCTGCGACGCTCGACCACATAGGGCCAATGGCTCGCAGCGCGGCCGACGCAGGTGCCATGCTCGGCGCCATCGCCGGCGTGGACCCGAATGATCCGACCGCCAGCCCGAGGGAGGTCCCGAATTATCTCGCAGGCATGAAGCGCGGCATCCGCGGCGTGCGTATCGGCGTCGATCCGCGCTGGAACACCGTCAATGTGGACGCTCCGACCCGGCAGGTCATGGATGCCGTGCTGAAAGTCGTCGGCGAACTCGGCGGCGACATCCGCGAAGTCGCGTTTCCCGATCCCGAGCAGATCATCGCCGACTGGGTGCCGCTATGCGGCGTGGAGACTGCGGTCGCGCACGAAGGCACTTATCCGTCGCGCAAGGATGAATACGGTCCCGCGCTGGCGGGGCTCATCGATACGGGCCGTGGCTTGAGCGGCCTGGATTACCAGAAAATCATATTGCGCAGGAACGATTTCCGCGGACGCGTGCAGACCCTGTTCCAGAGCATCGATCTGCTGGTCATCCCCACCACCGGCGTCGCTTCGCCCACGGTGGCCCAGATGGCGACCCTCGGTGAAAATCCCGACCTGATTTCGGCCTTGCTGCGTTTCACCTGCCCGTTCGACACGGCGGGCAGCCCGACCATTACGCTGCCGGCGGGATTCACCGCCCAAAAAACGCCCATTGCGTTTCAGTTCGTGGCGCGGCACTTCGAGGAGGATCTCCTGGTGCGCGCGGGATGGGCCTATCAGCAAGCGACTGACTGGCATCGCCAGCATCCCGAGCTGTGAGCGTTTCAGAAACCAGAATTACAACGGCAGGAAAGGCGGGGGAAGGGAATGTTTTATGGATTGAATGCAAGGGGCTATTGAGCGGTTGGACTTCGTGCACTGCTAACAATTTTTCCATTCGGAGATTTGCCATGAGATTACGCAATGTTGTAGTTGGAATTGCCGGCGCTTTGTCATTGATCGGCGGCGCCATCGCGGCCGACCCCATCAAAGTCGGTCTTCTGGAAGATGTATCGGGCGACCTTGGACTGCTCGGCAAGCCCAAGCTCAACGGCTCGCTGCTCGCAGTCGAGGAAATCAACAAGGCCGGCGGTATCATGGGCCGCAAGATCGAACTCATCCACCTCGATCCGCAAGGGGACAACGCCCGCTACCAGGAATTCGCGCGCCGGCTGGTGAGCAAGGACAAGGTCGACGTGCTGATCGGCGGCATCACCTCCGCTTCGCGCGAAGCCGTTCGCCCGATCATGGACCGCACCGATACGCTTTACATCTATACGAACCAGTACGAAGGCGGTGTTTGCGACGCAGGCATGATCAGCAACGGTGCCGTGCCGGAACAGCAGTTCTCGACGCTGATTCCCTACATGATTGCGACCTACGGCAAGAAGGTCTACACCATCGCCGCCGATTACAACTTCGGTCAGATCTCGGCCGAGTGGAACCGCAAGCTGGTCAAGGAGCAGGGCGGAACGGTGGTAGGCGAGGAGTTCATCCCGCTGGGTGTTTCGCAATTCGCACAGACCATCCAGAACATCCAGAAGGCCAAGCCTGACTGGCTGCTTACCATCAACGTCGGCGCCGCGCAGGATTCCTTCTTCGAGCAGGCTGCCGCCGCCAAGCTGGGCCTGCCGATGGCATCTTCCATCAAGATCATGCTGGGGTTCGAACACAAACGCTTTGCTCCGCCCGCGTTGTACCGCATGAACGCCGTGGCCAACTGGTTCGAAGAACTCGACACACCGGAAGCCGAAGACTTCAAGAAGCGCTGGCACGCCAAGTTCCCGAAGGAGCAGTACATCAACGACATGGGCTATAACGCGTATGTCGCGCTCTACCAGTACAAGATGCTCGTCGAGAAGGCCAAATCCACCAAGCTGTCCGATATCCGCAAGGTCATCGCAACCGGCAAGGCCTGCGTGACTGCGCCCGAAGGTGAGGTCTGCATTGACCCGAAGAGCCAGCACACTTCGCACCGCATGCGCATGGTCACGGTCGATGAGAAGCACAACGTCAAGGTCATCAAGGATTTCGGCGTCATCCAGCCGTACTGGCTTGGCGAAATCGGTTGCGACCTGACCAAGAAGAACGACAAGAAGCAGTACACCCCGAGCGAATTGCCAAGCAAGTAAACAGTCCTTGGTAGCGGCGTGCCGTGAACGGCACGCCGTCTGGTTCCACCGAAAATTAGTTCCACGGAAAATTACGCAGACGGGTTTGCGGGGCGCGGATGTTAGCCGAAATCTTTTCTTTCCTGTACCAGTTCGCAGACGTCTTTGCGTTCCTGATTCTAGCTTCTGCCGGGCTGGCCATCGTCTTCGGCATGATGGGCGTGATCAACATGGCCCACGGCGAGTTCATCATGTGCGGGGCCTATGTGACGGTGGGGCTGGTCAACGCCGGCTTTCCGCTGATCGTGGCGCAAGCCTGCGCGACGATTGCCGCCGCGCTGATCGGCGTGCTGGTCGAAGTGGCCATCGTACGCAAACTCTACAAGCGGCCGCTGGATTCACTTCTCGCGACCTGGGGCCTGAGCCTGATCGTCACGCAAGGCATGCTGCTGATCTTCGGCGGCTCGATGAGCGGGCCGGGCACGCCGCCGGGCAGCTTCACGGTCGGCGACTATACATTTTCGGTCTACCGCCTGATCCTGTTTGCGGCGGCCATCGGCGTGATCGGATTCATTTACCTCGTGTTCATGCGCACGAAATTCGGCGTGTACGCCCGCGCCACGATGCAGAACGCTCCGATCGCGCAGGCACTCGGCGTGAGGGTCGGCAGGATCTATGCACTCAGCTTCGGTATCGGTGCGGGCCTGGCGGGGTTGTGCGGCGCGCTGTACGCGCCGACGATGACCCTGATACCCACGATGGGCGCCACGTTCATCGTGGAGAGTTTCGTCACGGTCGTGGTCGGCGGCTCCAACGTGCTGCTTGGCACGACACCGGCGGGCGTGCTGCTCGCGGTGATTCGCTCGGGACTCAATGCCTGGGGCGGCCAGATCATCGGCCAGATCGGTATGCTTATCGCGGTCATTCTCATCATCCGCATTCTGCCGGAAGGCATCTCCAGCTATGTCGCGCGCTGGCTATCCGCATCGGAGAAATCAAAATCCTGAAACTCTTCAACGGCCCGCAAACCACGGGCAACGGCCGGGCATTCTGGATTTGCGCCTTGCTCGTGTTTGCAGCAGCACTGGTTTATCCGGTGTTCGCCGACTCGTATGGAGTGGGTAATACCGCCTATCTTCTCGCTTGGGTATTCATGGCAATGGGCCTGTGCCTGCTCTGGGGTTATGGTGGCATGATGTCGTTCGGCCAGACGTTCTTTTTCGGCATCGGCGGCTATTCGTACGGCGTGCTCGCCATCAATTTCGGCGGGGGCGGGATGACGATCGTCGCCTTGCTACTGGCGCTGGCGCTAGTGGCGCTCGCCGCGGTGATCCTGGGTTATTTCATGATCTGGGGGCGCGTTGGTGGCGTGTTTTTCGGCATTGTCACGCTGTCGGCGACACTGGTGCTGGCGTTCTTCTTCGGCCAGACCGCCGGACCGGAATGGAAAATCGGCAATGCGAGGCTAAACGGATTCAACGGCATGAAGGGCATGGATCCGCTGACCATTCCCTGGTTCGATGGGAGCCAGATCTATTTCGAAGGCACGTATTTGTATTACCTCGTCGTCGTTCTAATCGTGCTTGTCTACCTGGCGTTGCGCATCCTGGTGAATTCCCGTTTCGGCAACGTCATCGTGGCCATTCGCGAGGATCCGCAGCGTGCCGAATTGCTGGGCTACGACGTGCGCAAATATCAGCTCGTCACCTTCGTGATTGGATCGATGCTGGCGGGCTTAAGCGGCGTGATGTACACGTCGTGGGGACAGTTCATTGCGCCGTCAAGCATCGGTCTGCCGGCAGCCGCCATGCCGATCGTATGGGTGGCATTTTCCGGCAGAAGCGACATCACAGCCGTCATGGTCGGGTCATTCTTCATCCTGTACGTGTTTCAGATGATTACGGTGCAAAGCCAGCAGGCTGCGCTGGTGCTGATGGGGGCGATGATGCTCGCGACCGTGATGATCGCGCCGCAGGGCTTCGTGGTCGGCCTGACCCGATGGATCGGAAACGTCGTGCGACGTCGCCGGAAAGGCGCGGACTGATGGCCGAATTCCTCAAGGCGACGGCGGTAGCGAAGACTTTTGGCGGCCTGGCCGCCGTGTCGGGGGTCGACTTGTCGGTCGACGAAGGCGAAATCCATTGCCTGATCGGTCCGAACGGAGCGGGCAAGAGCACGCTGTTCAAATTGATCGTCGGCACCTATGCGCCCACGGCCGGAACCATTGCGTTCCGCGGCGAGAACATAACCGGCATGCAACCCTCGGCGCGCGTACGTCGCGGCATGAGCATCAAGATGCAGACCCCCAGCATCTTCCGGGAATTGCCCGTCCGCCAGAACATCGAGATTGCGCTCCAGCACCATGTCGCCAAGGCCGACCTGGCTCGGGAAGAAGAGCGGCTGCTCGGTCTGCTTGAGCTGTCCGAGGATGCGACAAAGCTCGCGGGCACGCTGTCGCACGGTCAGCAACAGTGGCTCGAGATCGGCATGGCACTCGCGCTGCGGCCGAAGCTGCTGCTGATGGACGAACCGACCGCCGGCATGTCGACTGAGGAAACCTTCAGGACCGGGGAGCTCATCAAATCGTTGAACGGGGAAGGCATGACCGTTCTGGTCGTCGAACACGATATGGCCTTCATCAGGCAGATCGCACAACGCGTAACAGTCCTGCATTTCGGCAAGGTATTCGCACGCGGCTCCATCGGGGAAATCATCGTCGACCCGCGCGTGGCGGAAATCTATCTCGGAAAAACCCATGTCGCTTAACTCCTTGCTCGAAGTCTCCGGCCTGTGGGCGAACTATGGCGCGACGCCGATCCTGCAAGGCGTGGACATGACCATAAACAAGGGCGAGATCGTCGGCCTGATCGGCCGCAATGGCGTGGGCAAGACCACGACCATGCGCTGCCTTATCGGATTGCTGCGCGCCACGTCGGGCTGGATACGCCTGAACGGAGAAGATGTGACCACGCTGCCGAGCGACGCGTTGGCCCGGCTGGGCATCGGCTACATTCCGCAGGGACGCGAAGTGTTTCCGCGCATGACGGTTGCCGAAAACCTCGAGGTCGGAAAACTCATCGGCGGTCCGCGCGGACTCAAACAACCCGACCTGGTCTACGAATATTTTCCGCGGTTGAAGGAGCGGCGCAATCAGGTCGCCGGCACCATGTCGGGTGGCGAACAACAGCAGCTCGCCATCGGTCGCGTCCTGATCGGCAATCCGTCGCTCATGTTGCTCGACGAGCCCTCGGAGGGCGTGCAACCCAACATCGTGCAGATGATTTGCGATGCACTGAAATCGATCCGCAAGGAACTCGGCACCACGATTCTGTTCGTCGAACAGAATCTCGACACCATTCTCGCCATCAGCGAGCGCTGCTATGTCATGGAGAAGGGGCGTATCGTGGCCGGCATCGAGCCCGGCATGGTTACCGCGGACAGTGTGCGCAGCCACCTGATGATCTGAAACCGGTTTATACGGAGGAGCATAAAAATGACCTGGATGGATAGTTCGATCATGAAGACCCGCGGCGTAGCCGGCCGCAAGGAAGGTACCACTCATCATCTGACCGAAGCCAAGCAAGGCAAATATCACTACACGATGGGCCCGTATTCCGATCCCGTGCTTCACGTCGAACCCGGAGACCGCATCATCGTCGAGACGCGTGACGCCTTCGAAGGGGCGATCAAGACCGAACGCGACAAGGTGACCGAGAAGTGCACCATGCCGTTCCTCAACCCGCAGAACGGCCCGATCATGATCAAGGGAGCGGAGAAGGGCGATGCGGTCGCGGTCTACATCGAATCCATGGCGCCGCGCGGCGACAATCCCCGCGGGACATGTGCCATGATCCCCGAATTCGGCGGATTGACGGGAACCTATTACACGGCGACGCTGAACGATCCGCTTCCCGAGATCATACGCAAGATCAATGTCGACGAGAAATGGGTTTACTGGAGCGATCGCGTTACGCTGCCGTACAAACCGCACATCGGCACGCTGAGCTGCTCGCCGGAAATCGACTCGATCAGTTCCCTGACGCCGGACAATCACGGCGGCAACATGGATTTGCCGGACATGGGACCCGGCAGCATTACCTACCTGCCGGTGCGCTCGCCCGGAGGCCGGCTGTTCATCGGCGATGCCCATGCCTGCCAGGGCGACGGCGAAATCTGTGGCGTCGCGGTCGAATACGCGACGGTGACGACTATCCGCGTCGACCTCATCAAGGGCTGGAAAATAGAATGGCCACGTCTGGAGAACGAGAACGTGATCATGACGATCGGCAGCACCCGTCCGCTGGAAGACGCGACCCGCATCGCCTATCGCGAACTCGTATGGTGGATGGAACGCGATTACGGGTTCAACAAATGGGACGCGTATATGATGCTCAGCCAGTGCGGGAAGGTGCGCCTGGGCAATGTCGTGGATCCGAAATACACCGTTGGCGCCGCGATCAGCAAGAAATATCTGGCAAAGAAATAAACTGCCGGCACAGGCAGTCCGAAAGTAAAAAAGAGGGGGGGAAACATGGTCAGTCGCAAGGAAGTCACGCCGGCCGCGATCGACGTTCTCGCCGGGTATGCGGAACTGCCGCTGGCCCAGGGGCGCGCGGCGATCATCAATCCGACGCTCGAAGCGTGGATCAAGGACGCCAACGAGTTGAGCCGGAAAATGAGCGCGGAAAAATATCGCGACCTCATCCCCGCAACGGTATTCAGCCACCCGGTCGACACCGAAGAGGGCGGCTGACATGGACAAAGCTGCCGCGGAACTGCTCGAACTGTCCCTCGCGCAAGCGGCCCGGCTCGTCAAGTCCAGGGAGATTTCGCCGGTCGACCTGGTCGGCGCGCGAGCCTCGACCGGATCAAGGCGGTAGACAAGCGGCTGTCGGCCTACATCACCGTTTTCGAAGACGAGGCGCGCAAGGTCGCCAGGGCGGCGGAGACAATGATCATGGCCGGACATGATCTGGGTCCGCTACATGGCATACCGGTCGCTCTGAAGGACAACCTTGCCGTCAAGGGATTCAGGACGACCGCGGGAAGCAAGGTTCTCAAAGACTGGATACCCGATCACGATGCCACGGTGACCGAGAGGCTGCGTCGGGCTGGCTCCATCTTTGTCGGCAAGCTGAACATGCACGAGTTTGCCTGGGGCGGTACCTCTGACAATCCGCACTATGGGGCCGTGCGCAATCCCTGGGACACTGAACGATTTCCGGCGGGATCGAGCGGCGGATCGGGAGTCGCCGTGGCCGCGCGGATGTGCTACGGCGCAATCGGCACCGACACGGGTGGGTCGATCCGACTGCCTTCGGCGATCAACGGGGTGGTCGGCATCCGGCCAACATACGGTCGCGTAAGCAACTACGGCATCATTCCGCTTGCCTGGAGCATGGATACCGCCGGTCCGATGGCACGCACTGTCGAGGATTGCGCGATCATGTTCAATGCGATTGCCGGCCACGATCCGAAGGATGCGAGCACGTCCAGGGCGCCTGTCGTCGACTATACCGAGGCGTTGAATCGCGGCGTCAAAGGTTTGCGCATAGGCGTGGTACCGGGTTATTTCTTCCATCACCTGCAACCGCCCGTTCGCGACGCGGTGAAAGGCGGACTGAAGACGCTGGAAGGCCTGGGTGCCGAAGTCGTCGATGTGAGCATCGAAAACATCCACGGCAATATTTCGGCCCAGCTGACCATCGAGGCAGCGGAACCGAGCACTTATCACCAGCGCTGGCTGCGCGAGCAGCCGGACAGCTACGGCGCGGACGTTCGCTCCCTGCTCGAAATCGGCGAAATGCTGCTGGCGACCCATTACCTCCAGGCGCAGCGCTACCGCACGCTGCTACGCCAGGAATTTCTCGAAGCCTTCAAGAAAGTCGACGTCTTCATTTGTCCGACGCTGCCATTCACGGCCACGAAAGTAGGTGCAATGAAAGTCGTGATCGAAAACGGGGTGGAAGAGGACATGTTGTCCGCCATCATGCAGTTTACGGGTGTACCCAGCCTGACGGGATTGCCTTCCCTGAACGTGCCATGCGGCTTCGACCCCGATGGATTGCCGATCGGCATGCAGGTCATCGGCCGGCCGTTCGACGAGGCTTTCCTGTTCAGGATCGGGGCGGCGTTTCAGTCGGCAACCGACTTCCACAAGCGCGCGCCAGATCTTTGACCCTACGCGCTTCTATCTCAAAAGGTCAAAACCCAACGCAGAGGCGCAGAGGACGCAGAGGACGCGGAGGATACAAAAAGAGGCGGGAGGGTGACGGCGGCTACTGTTAGCACGACGGGGACTGCCGGCAGGCTATGGATGTCCTGGCAAGGCAGACCGTAATGGTCGGATTCTGTGATCCGCGCGCGGTCCTGAAATGCGGGTTATCACCTGCTTGGTGACCCCATGAAAGACGGACAAATTAGTGGGGAAGTAGAGCTAAGTACTTGAAGATTTTGGCTCCCTGACCTGGACTCGAACCAGGGACCTGCGGATTAACAGTCCGACGCTCTACCAACTGAGCTATCAGGGAATGGCCGTCTTTTGATTGTCCTGGAGAGACAAACCCAGAGCGACGCGAATTTTATAGTGTTCCCAGAGGCCCCGCAAACCCCTTTAGCTTTACGCGGGCGATCCGTATGCGATTCGCGAACTATAGGAACTATAGGGTCACCCATTAGCCACCTCCGGTAAAGAGGCGACAGCATCGTAGGGCGCGCGCGAGCGCGCCTTTTCTTTCGTCTGCCGTACACAGCGCTTGATGCC
>WNFL01136475.1_pt1 | contig 45313 bp, 46 predicted proteins | sample 5400361 | NCBI WGS metagenome assembly WNFL01 (sample SAMN13153351, study PRJNA577476) | soil metagenome | isolation source: 40 cm soil on Douglas fir-dominated hillslope | place: USA:California | collected 2013-09-17 | reverse complement strand
CATCGGGGGCTCGAGCTCGGCCGCCCCGGGCTCGATCACGCTGATCGGGACGATGAGGGCGTCGAACGTGAACGCCAACATCGCCAACAGCACGGTGGGTCTGAACTCCGCCGATGGCGGGAAGATCTGGACGTGCTTTACGACGGGCACGCCGGCGGCTCTCGCCTCGAAGTACGTGCCTTCGAACTGCCGCCTGTAAGAGGCAGAAAGCAAGCAGCAGGAAAAGGCCCGCGATTGCGGGCCTTTTCATTTTTATCAGGCGGACATTTTGAAGAGCAGTTGCCGGGTGACATTGTCGACGAGCTCGCCCGGATAGCCGCTTTGCTTCAGTTCCATCTTGAACGCCGTTCCGAGCTTGGCTCTGCCGTACATCCAGAGCCGGTGCTCCCGCTGATATGCTGACGCCTGGGCGAACGCCTCGTCGATGGCGCGCGCCATGCGCATGCTGATGTGGTCGCCTGCGTATGCTTCGGCCGGCGGGCAGCGACCCGCGAGATCGCGCGCCAAAGCGATGGCAAAATCCTCGATCTCACGGGAGTGTTTTCGGTTGAACATGGCGATTCTGCCTGCGATCTTACCAGCAGCGTCCACGGCCGATGAACTGGTTCAATAGCGTTTTTCGGCGCAAAACCGAGGTCTCCCGGGCGCCCGATCGGGAAGCGCTCGATGCGCGGCTGCGCGCCGCCTACAAGCTCATCCTGGGAGGGGGGAATCTCGCCGAAGCCGAGCGCCTGTACCGCGGCCTCCTGGAGGACGATCCGCGAGACGCCGACGCCCTTTATTTCCTGAGCGTGATCGCCCTCATGAGCGACCGGGCGCTGGAGGCGCTCGACCTGTGCCAGAAGGCGATCGAGGTCCGCCCGAGGGATCCGGCGTTCTGGTTCACCTTGGCAGTGGCCTCTCAAAGCCTCCGGCTCACGGCGGATGCGGTGGAGGCGTGGCGCAAGCACGTCGAGCTGGATCCGGACAACGCCCTCGCGCGGATCAATTTCGGCTCCCTGCTCGCGGAGAACGGGGAGTACGACGAGGGCCGCAAGCAGCTCGAAGGCCTGCTCGCCGCCGGCCTCGAAACCGCGATCGTGCAATACAACCTCTGCGTCGCCTATCGCGCGCAGGGACAGATCGCCCAAGCCATCGCCGCCTGCCAGCGCGCGATCGAACTTACGCCCGACGACAAGAGTGTCTATACCAACCTGCTGCTGACTTTGAACTACAGCGACAAGTACGACGCGGAGTCGATCTTCGACGAGCACCGCCGCTTCGGCGCGCGCTTCGCGAAGCCTTACGTCGAACCGCCGCTCGACCGGTCGTGGCCGCGCCGGCTGCGCGTGGGCTATGTGTCGCCGGACTTCCGCAACCATGTGGTCATGTGCTTCGTCGAGCCCATCCTCAAGCAGCACGATCGCGCGCAGGTCGAGATCTTCTGCTACCACACGCTGCCGTGGGAAGACCACGCGACCGAGCGGCTGCGCAAGCTGCCCGAGCACTGGGTGGATTGCGGGCATATGTCGGATGCGCAGCTCGGCGAGCGCATTCGCGCCGATCGCATCGATATCCTGGTGGACCTGACCGGCCATACGGGGGACAACCGGCTCCTGGTGTTCACGCAGAAGCCGGCGCCGGTGCAGGCGACCTACCTCGGCTATCCGGGCACGACCGGACTCTCCGCCATCGACTATCGCATTAGCGATGCTCGCGCCGATCCGCCCGGCGAGGCGGACCGCTGGAGCGCCGAGCGCCTGCTGCGTCCCTGGCCGACGTATTTCTGCTACCGGCTGCCGGGGCCGGCCGATGCGCTGGAGTGCGGACCGCTTCCGGCGCGCGCAAACGGATACATCACGTTCGGCTGCTTCAACAATCTGCCGAAGATCTCGGACGCTTTCGTCGACGCGACCGCGCGAACGCTGGCAGCGGTTCCGGGCTCACGCATGCTCCTGAAGAGCCGGGCGCTCGCCATTCCGAGCGTCTCCGAGAGGTATCGCGAGGGCTTTCGCCGCGCGGGCATCGATCCGGCGCGCGTCGAGCTGCGGGGCTGGGAAGCCTCGTTCGACGGCCACATGGCGGTCTATCGCGAGATCGACATCGCGCTCGACAGCTTTCCCTACAACGGCGCGACCACCACCTGCGAATCGCTATGGATGGGCGTGCCGGTCGTCAGCCTGAGCGGCGACCGGCATGCCGGCCGGATGGGGGCGAGCATACTCGCCGCCGTCGGCCTCGAGGATCTGGTCAGCTACAACGTCGCGGACCACGTCAAGACCGCGGTGGCGCTCGCCGGCGATCTCGAGCGCCTGGAGGCGCTGCGCAAGGGGCTGCGCGAGCGCCTGCACCGCTCGGCGCTGGCCGACGCGGCGGGGTTTACTCGGGCCCTGGAGCAGTGCTATCTCGACATCTGGCAGAAGAAAATCGCGCCTCAACCCTCCTCGGCGGAGCTCGAAGACTTGAGAATCGGCGCCTGGCTGCGGCAGGTGTCGGAGTTCCGCTCGCAGGACCGAAAGATAGAGGCCGAGGAGACCTGCAAGGACATCCTGAAGGTCCGGCCCGATCACATGGAGGCGCTCTCCGCGCTCTGGGATCTCTCCTACGAAACGCGCAATCATGGCGTCGCCGTCGAATGGCTGCGGCGCGGTATCGCGGCGAACGGCCGGATCGCCCAGTTGCACTACATGATGGGCTACTCGCTCATGGGCCAGGGCAACATGACCGATGCCGCCGCTTCCTTCCGCGCCGCGCTGGAGCTGGATCCGGCGATGGCCAAGGCGCAAAACAACCTGGGCTGCTCACTCGAGGCGCTGGGTTTGCTCGACCAGGCAGTCGAATGCTATCGCAAGGCGAGCGACCTGGACCCGCGGCTTGCCGACGCGCTCTACAACCTCGGCAACGCGCATCGGCGGCTTGGACAGGAGGACCGCGCGATCGAATGCATCAGCCAGGCGCTGCGGCTGCAAAGCGGCCGCGCCGACTGGCAATGCAACCTCGGCGATCTGCTCTTGCTCAAGCTGCGCCTGGACGAGGCGCTGGCTGCCTACGAAGCCGCTCTCAAGATCGATTCGGGCGATGCGCGCGCCTACGACGGCCGCGCACGTGCCCTGCAGCTTCTCGGGCGCGTGGAGGAAGCGGACGCGGATTTCCGCAGCGCGCTCGTGCTGCAGCCCGACAACGCGAGCGCTCGCAGCGATTGGCTGCTCTCGCTGCACTACAGGCGCGGCGCCGAGCCGCTGCTCGAGGAGCATCTCGCCTGGGCGAAGCGCCATACGCGCGGCATCGGCCGCCAGGCGGTCCGGGCGCCGCACGAGCGCCGGCCGGCGCGCAGGATGAACATCGGCTATTTCTCTCCGGATTTCAAGCGGCACTCGGTCGCCGGGTTCATCGAGCCCCTGCTCGCGGCGCACGACCGCAGCCGGTTCAAGATCTTCTGCTACGGCAATGTCCTGTCCCCCGACGCGACCACGAAGCGGATCGCGGACGCCGGCGAGGAGTGGCGCGACATCGCCCGCGTCGGCGACGAATGGGTCGCCGATCTCGTGCGCGCCGACCGCATCGACATCCTCGTCGACCTCGCCGGGCATACCGGGGGCGGGCGCCCGTTGCTCTTCGCGCACAAGCTCGCCCCGGTCCAGGTCACCTGGCTCGGGTATCCAAATACCTGCGGCATCGATGAGATCGACTATCGCCTGACCGACGCGATCGCGGACCCCGAAGGCGCGACGGACCGGTTTTACGTCGAGAAGCTCGTGAGGCTGAAGCAAGGCTTCCTTTGCTATGGTCCGCCGCCTGATGCGCCCGAAGTGGCAGAGCTTCCGCTTGCCCGCGCCGGCCACGTGACTTTCGGCTGCTTCAACAACCTGGCGAAAGTCACTTCGCCGATGATTGCGCTGTGGGCCCGCTTGCTGGGAGCGCTGCCGGGCGCGCGCCTGAAGCTGAAATCGTTCGGCCTGGCCGCGCAGAGCGCGCGCCGCTCGATCCGGGAGCAGTTCGGAAATCTCGGCATCGGCGCCGAAAGGCTCGAGCTGTCCGGGCCCGAGGAATCCTTTTCAGCCCATCTGGCGGCGTACGGCGCGGTCGATATCGCGCTGGATGTCTTCCCTTACAACGGAGCGGCGACGAGCTGCGAGGCGCTCTGGATGGGGGTGCCGGTCGTCACGCTGGCGGGCCCGACCCACGTATCGCGGGTGGGCGCCAGCATTTTGAGCGGCGCCGGGCTCGAGGAGCTGGTCGCCCATTCGCAAGAGGACTACCTGCAGAAGGCGCTCGGCCTGGCGAGCGATCCGCAGCACCTGGGCGCTCTGCGCGCGGGCATGCGGGAGCGGCTCGGCAAATCGCCCCTGCTGGACGCCCGGGGCTTTGCCCGCTCGCTGGAGAACGCCTACACAGATATGTGGGAGCGCTGGGTCGCGGAAGAGGAAGCCCGGGAGCCCGAACAGGCCGTTCAACCGTCCGGCTCCGGCGCGCGGGAGTAGAACTGGATGACTGCGTCTTCCCGATCCTGCAAGGCGTTGCTGCTCAGGATCTCGGGCGGCACCTCGGAGTAGTCGTGCCATATGCGGATGGGACCGAAGTACGACAGGTGCCACCGCGGACGGAAATTCCAGTTGAGCGGAAGTGCGAACAGCGGAAAGCCGGTCCGGTCCACCGCCTTGGCGAAAGACGCCTGGTCGCCGACGGGATCGACGCCGACCCGGCCCTGCTGAATATGCCGGATCGAGGAATCCACCGCGGGGGCATATTGCCGCCACGCCGTGAACACGCTCTGCGCCGCCCGGGTGAAGAACAGCACGCCCGTGTTGTATTCCACGATGTCGCCCTCCGCGCGCAGCCCGGTGCAGCGCCGCGCCCAGGGGCACTCGTTTATCGCGCAGGCGATCCCATGGCGCGCGGCCTTCTCGAAAGCGAACGTCAGGTCCCCCAGAACGACCGTGTCGATGTCCAGAAAGAGCGTCTCATCGAAATTCGAGAGCTCGAACATACGTGATTTGTCCAGCAGGGTCGCGCCGTCGGGAAGCTTCTCGATCTGGACCGGCAGCTCGGGATGGTGGTTGAACAGCGACTGGACGGAGCGCTCGAGGAAACGCTCCTGCTTGCTCCCTCCCCAGTAGACATAGAGCACACCGCGCTTATCCATGCCGTCCCCCGAACGAATGCGTTTCAACTACCTGGTCAGCTCGTCGATCATCTCCAAGCCCTCTGCGCGCCGCGTCTGAAGCGCCTTGAGGAACTCTTTTTCCTGCTCCGGGGTGCACCAGGAGATGTTCTTGCGAAAGTCCATGGCTCTGGGAATGAACGTCGCGTAGCACTGGTAGAACGTGGCATCGGAAGGGTAGTAGGCGAGGTTGGTGATGTCATACAGCGCCCAGCCGATTCCCTGCATGAAGTTGAGCAATTCCACCAGCGAATCGCGCTCGGGAAAGATCTGGATTTCACTGAGCACCACTACCGCCTCATCCAGGGTGCGCAGGGAGCCGCGCAGAACATCGAGCTCGGCGCCCTGGACGTCCAGCTTCAGCATGAAGGGGGGGCGCAGCGCATGCCGTTCCACCACTCGATCGAGCGTGGTGACGGGGACGCGCCGCGTCGCCTCATAGGCGGTTCCCGGCTGAAGGTGCTCGATGTGCGTGTTGTAGAAACCAGGATCGATGCGCACCGAGACTTCGCCCTCCAGGCAGGATAGTGCGGTGATTTCATAGCCGGTGTCGAATTTGGCCGCGAGCTTGCGATACGCGGGCTCATTTTCCTGCATCGCGTCGATGAAGAAATGGCGCGCCGTCGGAAACAGTTTCGGATTGTGCCGTATCAGGAAGAACGCACCCTCGGCGGCTCCTATGTCGATGACCGTATTTGCAGTAAAGCCGCGGTCCTGCAGCATCAGCAGGCTCCGGTGGTAGTTTGACCGCGAGCTCATGTCTACGTCTGCCATGGTGTCGCCTCCGAACAGTCGCTTACACGCGTCCCGCTGCGATTTCCTGCATCAATCTTCCGAACTCGCCGGAGAACCACTTTACGTCGTGGAAGCGGGTGCCGCGCTGCATGGTCTCGAAGACCCGATGCTTGACGCGCTCGAGCGCGGTCCGATCCGCTGCCAGCTTGCGCACGATGGAAACGTACTCGTCGTTGTTGGCCGCGATGCATTCTCTGAACCCGGTTTCCTGCAGAACGCTCGCGCCCATGTTGGAACGAAAGCTGTTCCCCGCTAGCGTGACGACGGGAATGCCGCTCAGCAGGGGATCGAGAACCGAATTGATGCCGGAAAACGGAAAGCTGTCCAGGTAGATGTCCATGCTGCCCAGGAAGCGGTGGATGGCATCGATGTCCGGGAAGGCCTCCCGCATGTGGATGCGCTCGAATTGCGCGCCGGCTTCCAGAGCTTCGCGCCTGAGCACCCGGGTCAGCCGAGCGCGGTCGTATTGACTCGACCACGCCTCACCGAAAGGGTAGAGGTGCAAGGAGGCCTCCGGCAGCGCCGCGAGAACCCGCATCCACGTGCGGCGCGTCGCGGGCGTGAGCTTGAAGTAATTCGCTCCGGAAACGAGCCGGAGCTCGCGGTCATCGCGCGGCACGGCACGCTTCGCGGCGGCAGTCTGCGTCTCGAACGGCGGTACCACCCGCACGTGTCCGGGACCGGAAATCTGCAGCAGCCGTTCACAGTACGCTTCCTGGCCGGTGCCGCGCTCTTCGAGCAGAGTGCTGGAGACAAAATAGTCCACCTTCTCGGAGCCCGAGGTGACGCAGCAGGGATTGAACGCGATCTGCCACTTCGCAAGGCGGCAGACCGAGAGTATGAAGGGCGCGCTGCATGCCGCGGTCAGATTGCTGGCGAAGATGAGAAAATCGAGATTCTCGCTGCGTATGGCGGATACCATGGCGTTCAGGTCGCTTCCCAGCGCGATCGTCCGGTCGGCGAGCCCGGACGCATATTGCTCCTTCTCGGTGAGCCGGTCTGCGCCGTGCTTCAGCCGGACGACGAAAAGCACGGTCTCGAACTTCGAGCGATCGAGCTCGGCGATGGCGGGAAGGCCGGTGTAGGTGTCGGTCGGCGAGACGAGCGCCTGCATGACCATCCCGACGCGCAATCGGGGACGCGCCGCGCCCCCGTTCGCGGCGGCTTCGGTAGGCACCCCGATACAGCCAAGCCAGGTGGCGCACATGCGTGCGCGCTTTTCCATGAGGTCGCGCAGCGTGCCCTCGCCGAAATAGCAGGGGATCATGCACAGGTTCGTCGTAATCGCGTCCAGCGATCGAATCCAGTGCGCCGATATCCGCAGAGGGCCGCTCGCGAGCTCGCCGTCAGGCATCGCCGAGTCGATGACTTTCGACAGGTGCCCGGTGAAGGCGTCAATATCCTGCTCCGAGTCGAAAAGCATTTCCAGCGCGGTGATGTAGCGCGCGTACTCGGGCACCAGCGGGCAGGGAATTTCCGGGAAGCCGAAGAACCGCGGCTGCTTGTACGCCGGAACGAAGAGCGCATGATAGGCGTAGGCGGCGAGCGCCGAGCGGCGCGAGTCGAGCAGCGCGCGGCTCGCTTCGAAGGATTTGCGTTCCGCGGCCGTCATGGGCTCCGTACCGAGCCTCAGCATCATGGCGAGCTCGAGCACCTCCTGATCCACGGGGGCGGCGCCATCCGGGGCGTTCAATGCCTCGATGCACAATTGCGCGAGCATGCCGCGCAGACTGTGGCCGTTCGAGCTCGTAAACTCCTCGCCGAACAGCCGGCGGCTGTCTTGCCAGAAAAAGCACTCCGCCGGCAGCTGCTGATTCTTCTTGAATTGGCGCAAAACCAGCAGCGCGAGACGGGCGCGCTCGTCGTCGCGCAGGCGAGCGTACGCCGGCGCGCCGAGCGCAACATGCAGCAGCGCCGCGAGGGCGCTCGTGTAGTGGGGCTGCGCCGCCTGGGCGGCCGGCCAGCCGGCGCTCTTCGCCAGGGCAGCGTGCCGCTCGGCGCTATCCCATCGATTGTGGCGATGGATCAGCGCATGCTCGAGAATACGGATTTTCCCTGCGAACGCCGTATCCACCATGGTGATCCAGTCGGAGCCCATGACGTCCGGCGCGTCGAAGCGCGCGGCGGCGCGGCGATAGACGCCGTAGAACTCCGAGTTGTCGGTCAGGTTTTCCAGGAACGCCTCGACGCGACGCCGCGGATCGTCGTCCTCGATGCTCGTTGGAAGCGTGGCGAATTGATATGCGCCGGCGCTGTCGTAGTAGGCCGAGGCGGGCGAAGCAAGCGCGTAGTCCCGGTGCTCCTCGAGGAATTGCAGCGCGCGCTCGAGGAAATCGTCGCCCAGCCAGTCGTCGTCGGCGAGCCACATGAAGTACGGCGTGCCTGCCTGCTCGAGGACGAACCGGAAGTTGGCCGCCGATCCCCTGTTCTGCTCTTGCCGAAAGTAGCGGATATTGGACGCGCGCTTTGCGAACTGCCGGCAGATGCGTTCGGTGCCGTCGGTCGAGCAATTGTCCGAAACGACTATTTGCGTATCCGCGGGTGCGTAGGTCAGGACCGAGTCCAGACAGCGCTCGAGGGTATCTGCGCCGTTGTAAACGGGAACGCCGACGGTCAGCAAGGGCCCGCTAGCCGCGGACATAGTCGGCAACGGGGTATTGCAAGGCCTCGACCAGCCGCCCGGCATCCTCGATGTTGCGCAGCCCCGCGAGGTCTCCGTTCACCGCCAGGCTGACTCTGTTGTCCGTATGCGACTCCGGACCCCAGCTAGGTTTGCGCTCTATCGGTACCTTGGGCGGCACAAGCGACGGATCGAGCTTCACTCCAAGCTTGGCGGCGAATGCCTCGACGTCGCTCAGATTCTCGTCGTACGCCTCGGGCTCCGCGTTCAGGCGACCCACCATATCGTACAGCACGCCGAGCAGATCCACGGTCAGCTCGGCGTCGTGCGGGAAGTACGTTTCCCGGCAGCGGAGCTTGGTGCTCGCGACGATGATACCCAGGTTGGGGCTCGGAACGAGCGCCTTGTGGATCATGCCTTCGAGGCCGATCCGTTCCTCGCGGAAGTAGATCTCCCGCTGCTTCTGGCCGAGGCTTCTCACCCATTGCGCGGTGCCGTTGCTCTTGCCGGAGTTTCCCCGGATGGAGAGCGGACGCGCGGAATAGACGTGATTCTGGGTGAGATGCAGCCCGAGAATTGCGGAAGCGATGTCAGGCGCCGCTTCTCTGGGCACGAAGAAGCCGTCGTAGCGCCGCCTGGCTTCGTCGATGATGCTGCGGTGGAAGAAGGCGCTATAGATCATTGGCAGCCAATCCATGCCTAATTCGCCCGTATAGAAGCCCTGCAGGATTCTCCTGGAGTTTCGCTCTCGCGCTTCCAGTCCCAGGTTGACGACCAGCAGATTGCGCAACCAGTACACGATCGTGTCCGGCCACCAGTAGGTATGCGGCGACCAGGAAAGCAGTTCCGCCCCGGTAGTCTCGATCAGTTTTCGCGTCGCATGGAGCGTGCTGGGCAGTAACGCGTCGTCGTCGCCGAGCACGGTGACGTACTCGCCTTCGCACAGATCGAGGCCGCGTTCCCAGTTCTGCGCCATCGGCAGGATCTCTTCCGAGCGGGTGTAGCGCAGCTTGGGATGGGCATTCTGGTCGATCAGTTGCCGCGTTTCCGGCGTCCCGCAGTTGTCGGCCACGACGACCTCGTAGTCCTCGCCAGGCTGAGAAAGCACCGTGGCGAGCGTGTGGCGCAGCGTCGCCGGGCGGTCGCGCGTCGGGATGAGGATGGAGAATTTCGGGGTTGCCATCGCGCCCTCCGCTCAGCGAAGCCGCTTGATCCAGGCGTCGGGCCAGCCTGTAATGGGAGCATCGAGCGGGCTTTCGTTGAAGCGCCACGCCGGCTGCTCGATTGCGAACTGCGGATGCTCGGCGACGAATTCGCGCGCCGCCTGGGCGGGATTGTCGTGCTTCCAGTCCGGATGCCCGCGCGGCGCGTCCGACAGATCGCGCATGATGCCGTCGGTGGCGACGATGTAGGAGCCGGGCGTGACGAGGTGGTGGTAGGCATCGAGCTCCTTGCGCACGTGCGCGCGGCTGTGATTCGAATCGAGGATGACCAGGACCGTGTCGCCGGGGCGTACGTGGCTTGCGGCCTGCGCCACGATCGCGGGCGAGGCCGAATCGCCCTCGATCAGCCGGATCATGGGGAACAGCTCGTGCGCCTCGATCGCCTTGCGGTTGTGCGGACGGATCTCGATGTCCACGCCGACGACCGTGTGGCCGCGTCCCATCGCCCGCATCAGCGAGGCGCTCAATATCAGCGAGCCGCCGTGCGCGACCCCCGTCTCGATGACGACATCGGGCTTCAGGAAGTACAGCACCTCCTGCAGCCGCACCAGGTCCTCGGGGTGCTGGATGACCGGGCGGCCCATCCAGGTGAAGGTGTAGGAGTACTTCTGCACCCAGGAGAGCTTCATCCAGAGCTGCGATACGAGCTCGAAGGCGCGCTTCTCGTAGAGCGGCAGCTTCTCGGCGGCGGAGCCTTCTCCAAGCACGACGCTTCGGGCGTCGGTATCGATGGTGATCCTCATTGGACTCCGTTCATGGTGGCATTGGGGGAAGCCAGGCTGCGGCGGATACCCTCGGTCAGGGAGATTCCCGCGGACCAGCCGATCTCCCTTCGTATCTTGGCTGCGTCGGCGACGACGTACGGGTATTCGTGGGCGGGCGCTTCCCGCTCCCCGAAACGCACCAGCTCGCCGTGTCCGAGATGCGCGATGATCGCATGCGCCGCTTCGCGCAGGCTGTGACCGATTCCTGTTCCGACGTTGTAGGCGCCGTTTGCCCGGCCGTCGAGCAGCGTCACGCAGGCCTGCGCCACGTCGTCGGCATGGATGAAATCGCGTACCTGCCGCCCATGTGTGCAGGCGACCGGCTGGCGGCGCAGAAGCCCTTCGATGACGCTCGGGATGAAGCGGCCGGGCGCTTCACCCGGGCCGTAGGGGAAGAAAAGCCGGGCCCACGCCCAGCCGCGCGCCCCGGCCGCGTCGCGCAGCGCGGCGTGCAGCGCGGCTTTACTTTGCCCGTAGACGGTGGCGGGAGCAATCGCGGTCGCATCTTCCTGGCAGGGTACGTCCGAGCGGCCGTATTCGGCACACGAACCGCAGCCGACCGCGCGCTCCCCGTCCAGAGCGTAGAACTTCCTCACGAGCCGCACGCCGGCGGCAAGCCAGGCCGAGTTTGCCGGGCTGGTCCAGAACACGCCCGGCTGCGCGATCCATGCCAGATGCAGGAGATGAGTGGGCCGCACCCGCTCGAGCAGGTCCTCGCCGGCGGCGGCGTCGAGCATGTCGCAGCGGTGCCAGGTCACACCCTTCGAAGCGCCCGGCCCCCGGCTTACTGCGTGGACCTCGAAGCCGCGGGCTAGCAGCGGCGCAAGGCAGCGCCGGCCGATGAAACCGCTCGCTCCGGACAGCAAAACCCGCCTTACGGGCGCGCTCATGACGATAAATCGGGATAGCTGCGGTCGCGCTCCGACACGGTCGGCTCCCCGCCCGGCCAGCGGATGCCAAGCGCCGGATCGTTCCAGCGCACGCCACGCGCCGCGGTGGCATCGTAGGCGCTCGACATCTGATAGAAGACCTCGCAGCCGTCGGTGAGCGTCTTGAAGCCGTGCGCGAAGCCCTTCGGAACGAACAGCATGCGGCGGTTCCCGGCGCTGAGCTCGGTGGCAAACCACTTCAGGCGGGTCTTCGAATCCGGGCGCAGATCCACGATCACGTCGTAGATCGCCCCGCTCGTGCAGCGCACCAGCCGCTCCTCCGCCGCCTTGCCTTCCTGGAAGTGCATGCCGCGCAGCGTGTCTCGGCTGCGGTTAAAGGACGTGTTGCACTGGACCACGCCGAAGGCGATGCCGTGCGCCGCGAACTCGCGCTCGCAATAGGTCCGGGCGAACATGCCCCGGGTGTCCGCAATCGGCTCGAGCTCGACCACGAACGCGCCGGCCAGCGGCGTCGGCGAGAATTTCACAGCACCGCGACCGCAGGGATCGGCAGGACGAACTGTCCGCCCCATTCCTTGATGAAGCCGTTCTGCTCCATGACTTCCTCGCGGAGGTTCCACGGCAGGATGAGCAGGTAATCGGGGCGCGTTTCACGGATACGCTCGGGCGGCACGATCGGCAGATGGGTGCCGGGCAGGTAGCGGCCTTGCTTGTGCGGGCTGCGGTCGACGACGTAATCGACGAAATCCCCGCGCACGCCGCAATAGTTGAGCAGCGTATTGCCTTTCGCCGCGGCGCCGTAGGCGGCGATGCGTTTGCCGGCGCGCTTGGCGCCGATGAGAAAGTCGAGCAGGTCGCGCTTGGTCTCGCTTACCCGCTCCTGGAAGGCCGCGTAGCGCTCGAGGCGGTCAAGGCCCGCGGCACGCTCATCGCCCAGTACTTTTGCGACGTTGCCGGTGGCGGCGCGTGCCGACTCGCCGGCGTGGCGCAGAAAAACCCTCAGCGAGCCGCCGTGCGTCGGCAGCTCCTCGACGTCGAAGACCGTCAAGGCATGCGCGGCGAACACGCGTTGCGCGGCGAGCAGCGAGAAATAGGAGAAATGCTCGTGATAGATGGTATCGAACTGGTTCCCGAGGAAGAGCCTCAGCAGGTGCGGGAATTCGCAGGTCGCGACGCCGCCCGGAGCGAGGACGATGCGCAATCCCTCGACGAAATCGTTGAGATCGGGCACGTGCGCGAGCACGTTGTTCGCGACCGCGAGATCGGCCTGCTGGGCGGCGGCGGCGAGCCGCCCCGCGCAGCCGGCACCGAAGAATTCCACCCGCGTCGGAATGCCGCGCTCTTCCGCGGCGCGCGCCACGTTCGCCGCCGGCTCGATGCCAAGCACGGGCACGCCTCGTTTCTTGAAGTACTGGAGCAGATAGCCGTCGTTGCTGGCGATTTCGACGACGCGCGAGGACGGGCCGATGCCGAAGCGCTCGCTCATTGCCGTGGTGTAGCGCTCGGCGTGAGCGAGCCAGCTGTCCGAGTACGACGAGAAATAGGCGTAGTCGGAGAAGATCGCCTCGGGCGACTCGAACTGCTCCAGCTGCACGAGGAGGCACTCGTCGCAGACGCGGGCGTGCAAGGGATAGAAGCGCTCGGCGGCGTTGAGCTGCGCGGCGCCGAGGTAGGCGTTCGACAACGGCTGCATTCCGAGGTCGCAAAAGCTGCGCCGCAGCTCGGCTGCGCAGAGCCTGCAGGTACGGGTCATTGCACGAGGGCGCGATTCATTGCGCGCAGATCGCCTGGTAGCGGCTGATCTGCTCGAGCGTGAGCACGCGCGCGTTTGCGCCGCGCGCGAGCCCCTTGTACCACTCCACCACCCAGTCGAGCGCGACCTCGAGCGTCAGGGCCGGTCTCCATCCCAGGCCGGCGCGCGCCTTCGCGTTGTCGAGCGCAAGCTCCGCGGCCTCGTGCAGGCGCTCGCTTTCGCCCGCGCTCCAGCAGGCGCGCCCGCCCCAGCGCTGCGCGAGCTGATCGGCGATCCAGGACACGGGCCGCGTGCCTTCCGCATCAGGCCCGAAATTCCAGGCCGCGGCGCTGCCGCCGTCGCCGGCATGCAGCCGCTCCGCGAGCATCAGGTAGCCCCGCAGCGGCTCGAGCACGTGCTGCCACGGCCGAATGGCGGCGGGACTGCGGATGCTGAGCGGCTGCGCGGCGGCGAAGGCGCGCATCGCGTCGGGCACCAGGCGCTCCGCCGCCCAGTCGCCGCCGCCGATCACGTTGCCTGCGCGCGCGCTTGCAACGAGCGCCGCGGACGGGTCGCTGAAAAAGGATCGCCGATACGCATGCGTCGCCAGCTCGGCCGCGGCCTTGCTTGCCGAATACGGGTCTTCGCCGCCTAACTCGTCGGTCTCTCGATATCCCTCGCGGCCGCCGCGGTTGCGGTAGCACTTGTCGGTCGTCACGATGACCACGGCGCGCACGGTGGGTGCACGCCGTGCCGCCTCGAGGCAGTGAACCGTGCCGATCAGGTTGGTGGCGAAGGTCTCGACCGGGCGGCGGTACGATTCCCTTACCAGGGATTGCGCCGCCATGTGGAAGACCACTTCGGGCCGTTGCTCCTGAAAGACTTTGTTCAGGGTATCGGGATCGCGCACGTCGCCTCTGAGCGAGGCGATCTCGCGCGCGAGATCGCTCGCTTCATAGAGGCTCGGGGACGTGGGCGGCTCGAGCGCGATGCCGGCGACCTGTGCGCCGAGCGCCTTCAGCCACAGGCAGAGCCAGCCGCCCTTGAAGCCGGTATGCCCGGTCACCACCACCGCGCGACCGTTCCAGAATCCCGGCGTCATCACCACACTTTCCAGGGCGGCTGCCCGGAAGCCCAGAGATTCTCGAGCAGCGTGCGGTCGCGAAGCGTGTCCATCGGCTGCCAGAAGCCCCGATGCCGGAACGCGGACAGCTGTCCCTCGTGCGCAAGGCGCTCGAGCGGTTGCTGCTCCCATACCGTGGCGTCGCCTTCCACGTAGTCGAAAACGCCCGGTGCGAGCACGAAAAAACCGCCATTGATCCAGCCGCCATCGCCGTGCGGTTTCTCGCGGAATCCGGTGATCCGGTTGCGCTCCAGGTCGAGGGCGCCGAAGCGCCCCGGCGGCTGCACCGCGGTGACCGTGGCGAGCGTCTTCTGACTGCGGTGAAACTGCAGCGACGCGGTAATGTCGACGTCGCTCAGGCCGTCGCCGTAGGTGAAGCAGAAGGCCTCGTCGCCGATGTACTCGCGTATCCGCTTCAGCCGGCCGCCGGTGGCGGTGGCTTCGCCGGTGTCCACCAGCGTGACGCGCCACGGCTCGGCGCTGCGGTGGTGCACTTCCATGCTGTTGTCCTTCATGTTGAAGCTGACGTCGGACATGTGAAGGAAATAGTTGGCGAAGTATTCCTTGATCATGTAGCCCCGGTACCCGAGGCAGATGATGAACTCGTGGATGCCGTGGGCCGAGTAGATCTTCATCACATGCCAGAGAACCGGGCGCCCGCCGATTTCCACCATGGGCTTGGGACGGACCTGGGTTTCCTCGCTGATGCGGGTGCCGAGGCCTCCCGCCAGGATCACTGCTTTCATGCCGCTAGCTTACTAGAACCAGCGCTTGCTGCTCCCAGCCGGGATTGCCCTTGACGCCGACGAGGCGAGGCTCGCTCGCCTTCAGCGGCGGGAGCGTTTTCCGGTCGCGCAAATAGCGGATTATTACCTCCCACACCGGCTCGCTCGCACCGGCTGGCGCCGCGACCGGCGCCCAGCCCGCGACCTTGTATCGCTTGTGAGCTTCCAGCGGCTCGCCTCGCGATCTCAGATCCGAGATGCGCGCGCCGATCTTCGCGCGCGGCTCGATCGCGTAGGTCATGCCGCCGACGCGCACCATGTCGCCGCCCTGCTGCATATAGGGGTCGGGATTGAACAGGTTGTCCGCGATGTCCTCGAGGATCGCGCGGATCTGCGCGCCGGTGAGCTCACTGACGGTGGTCTCGGGATAGGTGATCGCGGTCTGCTCCATCACCTGCTCGAGCGTGATCGCCTCGCCCGGGAGCAGCGTCGTGCCCCAGCGAAAGCCCGGCGAGAACGCGATCTCGGCGTCCTTCGCGGCGAGCAGCGCGTCGAGGATCAGGCGGTCGAAGCTGCCGCCGAAGTTGCCGCGCCGGTAGAGGAGCCCCTCGGTCACGGCGAGCTTTTGCTGCAGTTTCTCGACGAACGGTTTCCGCACCTGTTCGATGTAGCCGGCCATCGCAGCGTCTGCAGGCAGTAGATTCGCGAACACCGGAAGCAGCCGATAGCGGTAGTCCGACACCCGGCTACCGGACACCTGAAGGTCGAGCACGCCGACGAACTTGCCGTTCGAGCCGGCGTTGGTCACCAGCGTCTTGCCGACGATCACCGGCGCGGGCACCCCGTCGTGGGTATGGCCGCCGAGGATCACGTCCAGGCCGCGCAGGCGCGAGGCGAGCTTCAGGTCCACGTCCATGCCGTTGTGCGAAAGCAGCACCACGACGCGAGCGCCCTTCGCTCGCGTTTCGTCGACGAGCGATTGCAGGCGCGTCTCCTGGATGCCGAAGGTCCAGTCGCCCATGAGGTGGCGCGGATGCGCGATCGGGGTATACGGAAAGCCCTGGCCGATGATCGCCAGCGCCACGCCGTTCTGCTCGCGCAGGGTGTAGGGCTTGAAGACGGGCTCCTCGAAGTCGGCGGTTCTCACGTTCTGCGCGAGGAACTCGATCGGCGCGAGCTCGCTCTCGACGGCGCGCTTCATCCGCTCCACGCCGTAGGTGAATTCCCAGTGCGCGGTCATGCAGTCGACGCCGAGCAGCTTCTGCGCGCCGATCATGTCGGCGCCCAGCGTCCAGAGCGAGGTCGCCGAGCCCTGCCAGCTGTCGCCGCCGTCGAGCAGCAGCGCGTTGGGCCGCGAGGCGCGCAGCCGCTTCAGCAGCGTGGCGAGGTGGGCGAAGCCGCCGGTCGCGCCGTAGCGGCGCGCGAGCGACTCGAAGTCCAGAGGGGTAAACGCATACGCATTTGCGCTTCCCCTGGGAATTCGAAATCTTTTCAGGAACGCTTCGCCGACGAGGTGCGGCGGCCGGCCGTCGCCGATGTTGACGCTCGGCTCCCTGAAATAGGTCGGCAGCAGCTGAGCGTGCACGTCGGTGATGTGCAGCAGCGAGACGTTGCCGAAGGCTGGAACGTCGTAGAGCTCGCCGGCGGCCTGTGCCGCGCCGGCGCCCGGCTTCAGGCTCGCGCCCGCCGCGGCGGCGAGCGCGAGGAGACGGAGGAATTCGCGCCGCTGCAATCTATTTGTTTACGGGCGAAGCCGGATCGAGAAGCAGACCGACCAGGTCCTTGATCTGCTCGGGCGTCAGCGTGCCCGAAGCGCCCAGGCGCGGCATCTGCGAGCAGGCGTTGTAGGCCTTGGCGTTATAGATCTTGCCGTAGACGTAGCGCTGCATCTCGGGCGTGTCGCCGCGCTGAGCTCCTGGTCCGAGAGCTGATGGCAGTTGTAGCAGCTGCCGTCGGCCGGCTGTCCCGCCCGGTCGTTCCACGTGAGGCCACGCCCGCCCTGCGCGATCTTCTCGCCGCGCTGCCAGTCGCCCATCAGGCTGCCGGCCGGAAAGGCGATGCTCTTCATCTGATCGGCCTCCAGGGCCTTCGCGACTTCGGCGGGCGGCTTGTCGCCGCTGTCGGTGCAGACGCGCTGCAGGCCGTCCTGGACCACGCGGTCCATGGTCGCCTGGCCGCGCGGGTGGAAGTCCCGCTGCAGGATTTTCTGGATGTCGTTCGCGCCGGGGTCTGCAAGGACCGGAAATGCCAGAACCCCGAAAATGAAAAACGACGTTCTCATCGCTTGTTGCCGGGCCCGCGATAGGGCTCGCCCTTTCCGGTCACGGTCAGGAAGGTGATCAGCGCGACGGTGGTCTCGGAGCCGAAGTTGGGCTCGGGCATGCGCATCTGGCGGTAGCAGTCGTTCATGCGCCACTGCAGCGTGATGAACTGGCTGTTCGAGACGCGGTACGCGGGCCAGCTCGCCACCACGGGGCGCGCATGCTCGGGCTTGTACAGCACCGGAAGGTCCTGCATCCGGATGCGCTTGCCTTCTTCGCCGTGGCAGCTCGCGCAGGAGAAATCCCAGGGGCCGGCGCGGTGGAAGTAGAGCGCGCGGCCGAGCGCGTACGCTTCCTTCTCCTTCGGGTGCGACACCCCCGGGGCCATCTTCGCGCCGCGCGATTGCGCGGCGATGTAGGCGGAAAGCGATTCCATCTCGGAGGGCCGGTCCGCGCTGCCGAAGACGCGCGCGGTCGCGCTCTCGCGCGTGCGGCCCTGCAGGGTGGTCATGCAATGCAGGAGCCGCGCCTCGAGATCCATGACGCGGTCGGCATCCTTGAAATAGCGCGGCAGCCGCGCATACGCGCCCTTGAGGACGCCCGGTCCGAGCCCGAGATCGCATTTCTCGAGCGAAACGTTGTCGGGGCCCTGCGGCTTTTTCCAAAGCGCCTCGCCCTCGACCTCGAACAGCTCCGCCGGGCTGCCCTCGGCGATCATCTGCCGGTAGCGCTGGATTTCCTTCTTGCTGTCCTGGGCGAGCGAGGTCGGGATAAAAGCGGGGATAAAAAGCGGAAGAACCCAGAAAGCGAAACCGAGCAGGCCCGCGCGCATCAGGCGACCGCGGCTTCGATGCTGCTCGTCTCGCCCGTGTTGTCCGCCCAGGCGACCTCGACTTTGTCGCCGCGGGCGCCGCCCTTGACGCGGAACGAGAACACCGGGTTGCGCGACACGCCCTGGCTGATCTGGCCGTCGACCACGGTCCTGCCGTTCAGCTTCACGGTCACGGTCTGGATGAAATACAGCGGCACCAGCTTGCCGTCGGGATCCTTGCGCTGCCCCGTCTCCATGGGATGGGTCATCAGCACGCGGATGTCGGTGAAGCCGCCGGCGGCGGTCTCTCCCTATCCCCCGCAACCGCCGATGGTGACCTTGATCTCCTTCGTGGCGACGTAGCTCCTGCCGCCCGCCTGCGCGATGACGCGCACCTCCGAGGTCTCTCCCATCTTCACGTTGAGCTTGACGAAAGGCACCGCGCCGTCCAGGAAATCGAACTTGCCGACGAGCGGAAACGGATTCTTGTCGACCACCACCGCGATCGAGCTCGTGCCCGCCAGCTTGCTGGTGATCTCGATCGGCACCACCGCGCCGTTCTCGGCGATCTCCGGCGCCTCGATGACGATCTCCTTGCTCGGGGCGGCGCCCGAGGCGCCGATGCCTTTCAGCGCTTCGGCGGTCGAGCTGGCGCCGAACGCCTCCTTGTTCCAGGCGGCGAACGCGGCCCACGGCTTCAGCAGCCCGAGCGCGACGACGCCCAGCAACGTCCTGCGAAATTTATCCATCGCGCTATTTTAGCGCGAGCGACGCGGGGAGCCGCCCGGCTTGGGTCGAGCTGCGGGCCGCGCTTCGGACCGGGCCTTGCGGCGGTATTCCCCGGACTTGCCGCCGCGCTTTTCCTCGAGCTGCAGCGCCTCGAGGGTCATGCCGCGGTCGACCGCCTTCAGCATGTCGTAGACGGCCAGAAGGCCGACCGCCGCGGCGGTCAGCGCCTCCATCTCCACGCCGGTCTGGCCCACGCATTCGACGCTCGCGCGGATCTCGACCGAGGCGGGCTGCTTTTTCAGGGCGAACTCCACGGCGACGCGGGAGATCGCGAGCGGATGCGCGAGCGGGATGAGCTCCGGCGTGCGCTTGGCGGCCTGGATGGCGGCGATGCGCGCGACGCCGAGCACGTCGCCCTTCCTCGCGCGGCCGGCGGCGACCAGGCGCAGCGTGGCGGGCCGCATCCGGATACGGCCCGAGGCGACGGCGATCCGGCGCGTGGCCGCCTTGGCGCCGACGTCCACCATGTGCGCGGAACCTCGCGAGTCGAAGTGGGTCAATGCCTTGCGGCCTGCGTTTTCAGCCATCGCGGGCGCTATCATAAACACTTATAAGTCATGGCCCGCGCCATCCACCCTGCCGTCCTCGCCTTGAGCCGCTGCCTCCTCGCCGCGCTGATCGCCCTGGCGCCGCGCGCCTTCGCGCAGCCGCTTCCGCCGCAGACCGCGGCGCCGCTGCCCAATCTCGGGGGCGCGGGCGACTCGATCCTCTCGCCGCAGACCGAGCGCCGGCTCGGCGAGAGCATCATGCGCGAGATCCGCTTTCGCGAGCCGAGCTACGTCGAGGATCCGGAGATCGGCGAATACCTGAGCGAGCTCGGCGCCCGGCTCACGCAGGTGATGGTCGGCGCGCGCTATGACTTCGAGTTCTTCGTGATCCGCGACCCGAGCGTCAACGCCTTCGCCCTGCCGGGCGGGTTCGTCGGCGTGCACACCGGCCTGATCAATACCGCGGACACGGAATCGGAGCTCGCCTCGGTGCTGGCGCACGAGCTCGGGCACGTCACGCAGCGGCACATCTCCCGCATGTTCGGCCAGCAGCAGCAGATGCAGATGCCGATGCTCGCGGCGCTCGCCGCCGCGGTCGTGCTCGGTCTGCGGCGGCCCGACCTCGCCTCGGGCGCGGTCGCCGCCACGCAGGCCGGAGCCGTGCAGTCGCAGCTTGGCTACTCCCGCGATTTCGAGCGCGAAGCCGACCGGGTCGGCCTGCAGGCCCTCGGCGAAGCGGGCTACGACCCGCGTGCGATGGCGATGTTCTTCGAGAAGCTGCAGCGCGCCACCCGGATCGTCGACGACGGCAGCCTGCCGGGCTACCTGCGCAGCCACCCGGTGACCACCGAGCGCATCGCCGACGCGCAGAACAAGTCGGCCGGCATGCCCTACCGCCAGCATCTCGACAGCCCCGAATTCCAGCTGGTGCGCGCCAAGCTGCGCTCGGAGACGGGCGAGGCCCGCGACGCGGTCGCGTTTTTCGACAGCTCGGTGCGCGACAAGCGCTATGCCAGCGAGACCGCCGCGCGCTACGGCCTCACGAACGCACTGCTGCGCGACCGGCGAGCGCAGGACGCCGCCGCCGAGCTCGCGCGCCTGCGCGCCGCCGGCGCGAGCGGCCCGATGATCGAAACGCTCGCCGCGAGGGTGAAGAACGCGCTCGGCGACAAAGCCGGCGCCAGCGCGGGCCTCGCCGCGGCGAGCAAGCAGTTTCCGCGCTCGCGCCCCATCCTTTACGCATACGTCGACTCGCTGCAGAGCATCGGCAAGAGCCAGGAGGCGCTCGCCGTGCTGAGCGAGTCGCTGCGTGTCTATCCGCGCGATTCGAGGCTGCACTTGCTGCTCGCGCAGTCCTACGCCACCCTCGGCAAGCGGCTGCTCCAGCATCAGGCGCAGGCCGAGGCGTACGCGCTGCAGGGCAGCCTGGCGGCGGCGATCGAGCAGCTGCAGCTCGCGCGCACCGCCGGCGACGGCGATTTCTACCAGCTGTCGATGGTGGACGCGCGCCTCAAGGAGCTGCGCGCGCGGCATTCCCTGGAGCTCGCCGCGGACAAGCGCTAGCAGGGTTGGGTAAAACGCCAGCGTTTTGGCTAACGCTTGGGCGACTCGTAATACGCTTCGTACAGAAGGTCGAAGGTCTTCTCCGCTTCGGCGAGCAGCTCGTTTTCACCCGCCGAGCGGCGCACCGCCCCCTGCAGCAGGGTCTGCACGCCGAGCGCCTCGGGCACCGGCGTGCCGCGCACTTCGAGGAAGTGCACGATGTTGCCGATCTTGCCCAGCGCCGCGTTCTTGCCGAGGTCCAGGCGCGAGAGCATCTCCTCGTAGGTGACGTTGCTCCCGCTGTTCGTGAAATGCGCGCCGTCGAAGCCGAAGCCGATCGCATCCGGCGCCGGCGTCTCGCCCTTGTCGAGCCAGACGAGCGTCGCCTCCGGGTCGACGAAGCGGCGGATCAGCCAGGCGCAGGCGAGGCGGTCGGCCCAGAGGGGCTTGCGCGTCGCCCAGGTGCGCCGCGCCAGGCTTTCCTTCGCCTTGAAGGCGGCCTGCGATTGCACGGGGAAGAGAAGCTTGCGCACCGCCTCCTCGCCCTCCGCCAGCGCCTGCCTGGCGAGGTCCCGCACCATCGTGGGAAAGAAATCGAGCGCGGCAATGGCCTCGAACTCGCGCCTCTGCTTGTGAAGCACGCGCGAGATCGCGCCGGGGTCCGAGTGGCCGTAGCCGAGGCTCAGGCTCTGCACCGTCTTGATGAGGCTCTCGTAGCGCGCCGAGCGGTCGAACAGCCCGATGAAGAACGCGTTCTGCGCCGGCGAGCCCGCGGCGACGTCCAGCACGTGGGCGCCGCCGGCGGTCTTGCCGATGTAGTCGGCGAGGGCCTCGAGCGACTGGCGGTTCGCCGGCGTGCCGGGCAGGATGTAGGCGCCCTCGCGGATCACCGCCGCGCCCAGCGACTCGAGCGTGCGCAGCACGCGCATGCGCGAGGCCGGGTCCTCGGTGGGGAGCTGGGCCACGATCACCAGCCAGCGAGCCGCGCTATTGTCCATGCGGCATAATACTTTATGGATTTCGATAAAGAGCTCGATGCGCGCGGCCTGAACTGCCCGCTGCCCATCCTGCGGACCAAGAAGGCGCTCGCCGACCTGCACTCGGGCCAGGTCCTGAAGGTCCTCGCCACCGACCCCGGCTCGGTAAAGGATTTCCAGACCTTCGCCAAGCAGACCGGCCACGCGCTGCTCTCGCACGACGAGGCCAGCCGGGAATTCACCTTCTTCATGAAGAAGAAGTAGGGGCGGGGAGCCTTTCGACAAACCGGCCGGGTTTCCTCCGGTAGAGCTTCTCGCCGAGGGCGAACGCGCGCTTCTGCAGCTTCGCGCGCCGGCGCTCGATGAGCGGCTGCAAGCCTTGCCGTTGGCCCTGTAACGCGCTTGTTCTTTCAGTCAGCAGGGCCAGGTCGTGCTCGTTGCCGAGCCGGCCGGCGAGTTTCCCCGCGCGTTTTACGATTTTTTTCAATTTATTGCGTCCGTAGACGATGTGCAGCGCATTCGCCAGGTACTTGACCTGCTTGCGCCACTCGTGGAGCGCTTCGGCCGTGCCGGTGCTCTGCGCCTCGGCGAAGGCCTTGCGGCCCTTTCGATAGATGCGCCGCAGGCCGCGGTCGAGGGGCCGGGCGCCGATGCGGGCGAAAGCGGGCTTCTCCGCCCGCTCGAGGCAGCGCTTGAGCAGCCGGGTCGGCTGCTTCGGAAGCGCGCGCGATGAGCTAGTCGATTCAGGCTTCGCGTGCAGGGCGTCCTTCAGTTTCTCGACCCCGAGCAGGGGCAGCTTGCCGGGATAGCGCTCGCACAGCGCGTCGAGGGCGGCGAGGGCCGAGTTCGGATCGCGCAGGGGCGAGAGCAAGCGTCCAGCGTCGCGCAACGCGGCGTTTTCCGCGCGGTAGGCGGCGTCGTCGAGCCCGTCGCGCAGCAGGCGCAGCGCGGCGCGAGCCTTCTTGAGCGCCTTTCGCGCTTCGTGCACCGAACGGTCCGAGAGCGGGGTCCGCTCGAGGCGCCCGAGGGCCTCGACGATCGCCGCGCGCAGCTCGCGCGTGGCGGGATTGCTCATCCCGGCTTCCCTGTCGTTGCGGGATTGCTCATTCCCGCTTCCCCATGGCGTCGCCGATCGCCCGGTGCAGCGTCTTCAGCACCTTGATGCGAGCGTGGTACTTGTTGTTGGCCTCGACCAGGGTCCAGGGCGCGATCCGCGTCGAGGTCCGGTCCACCATGTCGCAGACCGCGCTCTCGTACTCGTTCCACTTCTTGCGGTTGCGCCAGTCCTCGGGCGTGATCTTGAAACGCTTGAAGGAGACCTTCTGGCGCTCGCGGAAGCGCCGGAGCTGCTCTTCCTTGCTGATCGCCAGCCAGAACTTCACCACCACGATGCGGTGGCGCGCGAGCGATTGCTCGAAGTCGTTGATCTCGCTGTAGGCGCGCATCCAGTCGGGCTCGCTTGCGAAGCCCTCCACCCGCTCGACCAGCACGCGTCCGTACCAGGAGCGGTCGAAGAGCGCCAGATGGCCGCGGCGCGGGATATGGCGCCAGAACCGCCAGAGATAGGGTCGTGCGGCTTCCTCTTCCGTCGGGGCCGCAATCGATAGGGTGCGGTACAGGCGCGCATCGAGCGCGGAGGTGACCCGGCGGATCGCGCCGCCCTTGCCGGCGGCGTCGTTGCCCTCGAACAGCGCCACCACGGCGATCGACCCGAATTTCGGATCGCGCGACAGCGCATTGAGCTTTTCCTGCGCTTCGCTCAGCGCCTGCTTGTAGGTGGACTTGGCCATCGGCCGGTCCAGATTGAGCGCGCGGATCACGTTCAGCCCATCGACCGGCTTCGGTAACGGCAGGGTGCGCGCCGCATGCGGCGTCCTTCTGGCCCTCGCCGCCAGGCGCTCGCGCAACGCGGCGAGCAGATGCTTGCCGAAGGCGAGGGCGCGATAGCGCCGGTCGCCGCCGGGAACCACGATCCACGGCGCCTCGCCGGTGGAGGTGCGCCGCAGGAACGCCTCGCTCACCTTGATGAAGCGTTTGTAGGGCGCCTCGCGTCTCTCGTGCGCCTTCCCAAGGCGCTTCTTCTGCTGTTTCGCCGAGATGTGGAACCAGTACTTGAGCAGCAGCACGCCTTCGTCCGCGAGCATCTGCTCGAAGCGCGCGATCTCCGAGGCTTCGTGGGCGAAGCCGTCGTCGTCCGTTTCGCCGCGCACCCGGCGCATGATCGGACCGGTGTGCCACGCGCCGAAGAGCACGCCGATCGTGCCCTTTGGCGGCAGCACGCGCCAGAAGCGCCATTGCTCGGGGCGCTCGCGCTCTTCCTCGGTTGGATCGCCGAACGCGTAGGTGGCGACGTGGCGCGGGTCCATCCACTCGTTGAGCAGGTTCACGGTCTCGCCGCGGCCGGCGCCCTGCACGCCCGCGATCAGGATCACCACCGCGAAGCGCGGGTCCTTCTTCAGCGCATATTGCGCCTCGAGCAGCCCTCCGCGCAGCTTCGGCTCCTCGCGCTTGTAGGTCGCCTTCGGAATGCCGTGATCGAGATCCGCGGATTCGAACATCGGGGGATTATGGAATAATCACCCGCATGATGGCGCGCTGGATTCGATTCAGTCTATCCCGAGGTCCGGCCGGGGCGCTCGACTTCGACTCGGCGTGCGGCGGTCTGGCGCTCGCGCAGACGAAGAACGCGTCGCCGATTCTGCTCTGGGGCGAGGCCGACGCGAGTTATCCGTTCGCGCTCATCGCGCCGCGGCGCCTCGCGCCGGGCAAGGCCGTGCGCTGGCTCTCGTGGGGGCTCGCGCCCGCAGTCGCCGCGTACCGACAGTTCGACGTGCCCGCGTACCTCAACCATGATGTCAACGACGGCGGTCTGTGGCTGCACGGGCGCCGGATCTCGAGCGGCCTGGTCGAGACGATCGGCGAGTGCGTGGTCGTGGCCTCGAGCTTCATCAAGCAGTTTCCGGCGAAGTGCGTGGCCACGCCCTCGTCGATGCTCGAGCAGGCGTTTCGCCTGCGCCTCGAGGCGCAGCACGGCTGGCAGTTCGAGCACTCGTGGCCGAGCCCGGCCGAGATGCCGGCCTGCGCGGTCGCGTAGGTAATCGTCAAGGTGCTCTCGAGAAGGGATCTCCTGCAAGGCGCGCTCGCGCTGCTCGCGGTGCGCGACGCGCTCGCGCAGGGCCGGGTCGAACGGGGCATCTATCGCGTGCGCGGCGACGCGCGCGTGAACGGCGAGCCGGCGCGCGAAGGCGCGCAGGTGCGCGCGGGCGACTCGATCACGACCGGCGCCGACGGCGAGATGGTGTTCGTCGTGAACCGCGACGCGATGCTGGTGCGCCGGAACGCGAACGTCTCCCTTCTCGCGGACGGGCTGCGCGCCGTCACCGGCGCGGTGCTGTCGGTTTTCGCGAGCGGCCAGCGCAAGCAGATCGTCACCGGCACGGCGGTAATCGGCATCCGCGGCACGGGTGTGTACGTCGAGGCCGAGCAGGACCGCTCCTATGTCTGCGCCTGTTACGGCGAGGTGACCCTCGAGCCGGTTGGCGACCCCGCCGCGCGCGAGACCGTGCGCACCTCGCACCACGAGCAGCCGCGCTACGTCATGGCGACCGGCGCGCCGCAGATGATCATGCGCGCGCCGGTGCTCAACCACACCGACGCCGAGCTGATTTTGCTGGAGAGCCTGGTCGGCCGCCAGCCGCCGTTCATTGGTCAGGGCGTCCGGCCGTACTAGCAAAAATTCCTAGCTTTTCATAAGCAATTCGAATCTCCCGCCGGATCGCGGGATACTGTCCGGCATACACCGCCGCCGCGACCATCGCGAGAACCCCGCAGCCGGCGAGCGTGAGCGGCGGACCCACGCGCTCGGCGACCGCGCCGGCCGCGAGCGCGCCGAGCGGCGCCACGCCGAGGAAGCTCATCACGTAGAGCGAGGCCACGCGGCCGCGCAGGTCGTCGGGCACGATGCTCTGCAGCACCGTGTTGGTCGACGCCGCCACGAGCATCGAGCTCATGCCGACGACGTACAGCGCGGGCAGCGCGAGCCACAGCGTCCTCGAGAACGAGAACACGACGAGCGCGGCGCCGGCGATGGCCGACATCATTCCGGCGAGCCGCAGCAGGCCGCGGATGTCGGGCCGCGAGGCGAGATAGACCATGCCCGAGACCGCGCCGAAGCCCGCCGCGCCGACGAGCAGGCCGAGCGTTCTGGAGTTGCCGTGAAACGCCTCGCGCGCGAACCAGGGCATCTGCGCGGCGAAGGAATGCACCGTGAAGGCGGTCGCGGCGAGTAGCAGCAGCGCCGAGCGCGTCGGCAAAAATCCAAATGCATAACGCGCGCCCGCCGCGAGCTGGCGCAGCCAGCCCTTCTCCGACGGCGCCACCGCGCGCGGCGTCACGCGCATCCGCCATAGCGCCCACAGCATGACCGTGTAGGTGAGGACGTTGACGCCGAAGCCCCAGGGCTCGCCGAGCGCGGCGATGAGCGCGCCGCCGAGGAGCGGGCCGATGAAGCGCGCGGCGTTCATCATCGCCGAGTTGAGCGCGATGGCGTTGGGCAGGTCGCTTTTCCCGCCGACCAGCTCGACCAGGATCGACTGGCGCGCCGGCGCATCGCACGCGCTGACGATGCCGAGCACCAGGTTGCCGGCGATCAGGTGCCAGGGCTCGACCACGCCCAGCACCACCACGGCGAACATCAAGGTCGCCTGCAGCGCGGCCACCGAGTTGGTGACCATCAGTACGTGCCGGCGGTTGATCCGGTCGATGAACACGCCGGCGAGCGGTCCGAGCACGAGGAAGGGGATCTGCAGCGAGAACGCGGCGAGCCCGAGCATGAAGGTCGAGCCCGAGAGCCGGTAGATGAGCCAGCTCGTCGCGATCATCTGCAGCCAGGTGCCGATCTGCGAGACGCCCTGGCCGAGGTAGAAGAGGCGAAAGTCGCGGTGCCGGAAGGCCCGCAGGCCCGCCGGCAGGTTCCACGTCCGGGGCGGCGGGCTCAAGGCTGGGAGGTGAAACTCACCGTCGGGAGAAGAAGCTCACAAGCAGGGCGGGCGGCTTCACTTGCGGCCGGCGAGCTTCTGAAGCTGTTCTCTGAGTTTTTTTATTGTTTCCCTGAAATCGGCGAGACGCTTGCGCATCTGCTCGACCACGGCGGCCGGCGCGCGCGCAACGAAAGACTCGTTCGCCAGCTGCGCTTCGGCCTTCCCGACTTCGCCTTCCAGCCGCAGAATTTCCTTCGTCAGGCGCTGGCCCTCGGCGGCCGCGTCGATCTCGACGTGCACCATGACGCGGTGCGGGCCGGCGACGGCGGTCGGCGAATCCGATTCGGGAAGCTGGTCGACCACGTGCAACGGATCGGGTCGAATCAGCGCGTTCACGGCAATGATGGTCGCGGTGCTCGGCTTGCCCGTGATGTATAAGGGGGTGCGGCTTTTCGGGGCGAGCTTCATCTCGGAGCGCAGATTCCGTCCGGCGTTCACGACCTGCTTCGCCAACGCAATCTCGCGCTCGGCCGCTTCGTCGATCTTCTCGGGCTGGCTCTTCGGGTACGCAGCCAGCATGATCGTCTCGCCGCTCTTGCCGGCGAGCGGCGCGACGCTCTGCCAGAGCTCCTCGGTGATGAACGGAATGATCGGATGCGCGAGGCGCAGCGCGGTCTCCAGCACGCGCACCAGTGTGCGCCGCGTGCCGCGCTGCTCCGCTTCGTTGCCTTTGGCGAGCTGTTCCTTGGCGACCTCGACGTACCAGTCGCAGTACTCGTCCCAGACGAAGCGGTAGATCGTGCCCGCGATGTTGTCGAAGCGGTACTCGGCAAACCCCTGCGCGACTTCCGCTTCCACCCGCTGCAGCGTGCTTACGATCCAGCGGTCCCATTGCGAGAGCTGGACGGGCGCTTTTTCATCCTGCCCGCAATCCTTGCCCTCGGTGTTCATCAGCACGAAGCGCGTCGCGTTCCAGAGCTTGTTGCAGAAGTTGCGGTAGCCCTCGCAGCGGCCGAGGTCGAAGTTGAGCGTGATCGAGAAGCTCGCGAGCGAGGCGAAGGTGAAGCGCACCGCGTCCGCGCCGAACGCCGGGATGCCGGCGGGATAGTGGCTTTTCACATACTTCTCGATCCTGTGCTTGTGCTCGTCCTTCAGCAGTCCGGCGGTGGCTTTTTTCACAAGAGCATCGAACGAAATTCCGTCGATCAGATCGAGCGGATCGATCGTGTTGCCCTTCGACTTCGACATCTTCTCGCCTTCCGCGTCGCGCACGATGGCGTTGATGTAGACGTGGCGGAAAGGCACTTTTCCGGTGAAGTGGCGCGTCATCATGATCATGCGCGCCACCCAGAAGAAGATGATGTCGTTGCCCGTGACGAGGACGTCGGAGGGCAGGAACACGTCCAGGTCCTTCGTCGCCTCCGGCCAGCCGAGCGAGCTGAACGGCACGAGCTGCGAGGAGAACCAGGTGTCGAGGACGTCCGGGTCGCGCGCCAGCTTCCTGCCTTGCGCTTTCTCAAAAGCTTCTTTTTCATTTCGAGCGACGTAGACGTTGCCCTGCTCGTCGTACCAGGCCGGGATCTGGTGTCCCCACCAGATCTGGCGCGAGATGCACCAGTCCTGGATGTTGCCGAGCCACTCGTTGTAGGTCTTGGTCCAGTGCTCGGGGAAGAACTTCACGTCGCCGCGCGCTACCACGTCGAGGCCGTCCTTCGCGAAGCTCTCCATCTTCACGAACCACTGGTCGGTCAGCATCGGCTCGACGACCACGCCGGTGCGGCCGGATTTCGGCACCGCCATCCTGTGCGGCTCGGCCTTGACGAGGAAGTCGTCGCGCTCGAGCTGCGCGACCACCGCCTTGCGGGCTACGTAGCGGTCCATGCCCTGGAACTGCTTCGGCCCGTTCTCGTTGATCTTGGCATCGAGCGTGAAGATGACGATCAGCGGCAGGTTGTGGCGCAGCGCCGCGCCGTAGTCGTTGAAGTCGTGCGCGCCGGTGATCTTGACGCAGCCGGTGCCGAACTCGCGCTCGACCATCGTGTCCGCGACAATGGGGATATCGCGATCGCAGAGCGGCAGGACCACCCGCTTGCCGATGAGGTGCTTGTAGCGCTCGTCCTCCGGGTGGACCGCCACCGCGCCGTCCGCGAGCATGGTCTCGGGCCGCGTGGTCGCGATCGTCATGCCGCGCAGCTTCACCGGATTGCCGTCCTTGTCCGTGGAGGGCTGCGGGCCGTCGACGAAGGGGTAGACGATCTGCCACATCGTGCCCATCGTCTCCTCGGTATCGACCTCCAGGTCCGACACCGCCGTGCCGAGGACCGGATCCCAGTTCACCAGCCGCTTGCCGCGGTAGATGAGGCCTTCCTCGTGCAGCTTCACGAAAACTTCGACGACGGCGCGCGACATCTTCGCGTCCATCGTGAAGTAGCCGGCGGAAGGCTGTTCCCGCATTTCATCACTCTGGGCGTATTCCCAGTTCGCGGAGGCGCCGAGGCGGCGCATCTGGCGTGTGATGGTCGCGCCCGACTGCTGTTTCCACTGCCACACCCGCTCGATGAATTTTTCGCGGCCGAGGTCGTGGCGCGACTTGCCCTGCTCCTCGAGTTGGCGCTCGACCACGATCTGGGTGGCGATGCCGGCGTGGTCGGTGCCCACCACCCAGCTGGTGTTGAAGCCGCGCATGCGATGGTAGCGGATGAGCGCGTCCATCAGGGTCTGCTGGAACGCGTGGCCCATGTGCAGCGTGCCGGTCACATTGGGCGGCGGCAGCTGGATGCAGTAGGCCGGAGTGCCGCCTGGAAGATTCGGGTCGCGGTGGCGGAAATAACCGGCCGACTCCCAGCGCTCGTACCAGCGCTGCTCCACCGCCTTCGGCTCGAAGCTTTTTTCCAAGGCTACTTCTTTTCCGGAGGGGTCTGGGTCGGGGCGAGGGCGCGGGCCACCGAAGCGGCGATCGCTTCGCGGACCAGCTGGGTCACGCTCTGCGTGAGCTCCGCGCGCATGCCGTCGAGCGACTGGCCGACCAGGCTGCTGCTCAGCACCCGCGAGAGCTTCAGCTCGATCACGCGCACGACCTCCGGGCCGAGCCGCGCGAGCAGCGCGCTCTCGAGCTCGTGCGCCAGCGTCTCGAGCGTCTCCGGCGTGACCGCGGGGCGCCGGCGCGCGTCGTCGTCGACCACCTCGGTCAGCACCGGGACATCGGTGGCGCGGGCCGCGGGGTCGCGATGGCGGCGCAAAAGCGCATCGACCCGCTTCACCAGCGGATTGGAGCGGCGCTCGCCGTCACTCATTCGGCTCTCCGCCGCGGCCGGCCGGTTTCGCGAGGTCGTGGTGGGTGATCTTGTAGCCGCGCTGCTGATAGAAGCGATAGCGGCCGCGTCCGGCGTCGCGCTCCTCGTCGGCGAGGCCGACGATTTCGAGCAGGCGATCGAAGCGCTCGAAATGCGGCGGACAATCGGCGGCGAGGTTCAGGATGACGTCGCAGCCCAGGGCCTGCGGGAGCTCGCCGGCGCCGATCAGCACCGGCGTGTCGGGGGCGAGCGGGTCGTGCGCGGCGCAATGCGGCACGAAGCCGATCGCCGGCGCGGTCCACAGCATCCGGTCGATGCGGCCCGCGAGCTCGGAGTCCGGCGCGTAGACGAGCATGCGCTTCCTCTGCGAAAGCGCCTTGCCGGCGAGGCGGCAGGCGACCTGCAGGCGATCCTCGGCGTTGAAGTAAAAATCGATACTTGTCACTTCCGTCCTGCGTGCCTCAGCGCGAAGCGCACGAGCAGCGGCACCGGGCGCGCGGTGGAGCCTTTCTCGCGGCCGCTTTTCCAGGCCGTGCCCGCGACGTCGAGGTGCGCCCAGCGCAGCTTGCGCGTGAAGCGCGCGAGAAAGCACGCCGCGGTGATGGCGCCGCCGGCGCGGCCGCCGACGTTCGCCATGTCGGCGAAGTTGGTGCGCAACCCCTCCTGGTAGTCTTCCCAGAGCGGCATCTGCCAGACCCGGTCCCAGGCGTCGTCGGCCGCGGCGCGCAGCTCGTCGGCGAGCTTCTGGTCGTTGGCGAAAAGTCCCGACGCGACGTGGCCGAGCGCGACCACGCAGGCACCGGTGAGCGTGGCGATGTCCACCACCGCGGCGGGATCGAAACGCGCCGCGTAGGTGAGGGCGTCGCAAAGGATGAGGCGTCCCTCGGCGTCGGTGTTCAGGATCTCGACGGTCTGCCCGGACATCGAGGTGACGATGTCGCCGGGCCGCGTCGCGGCGCCGCCGGGCATGTTCTCGCAGGTGGGCACGATGCCGACCACGTTCACCGGCGCCTTCATGCCGGCGAGCGCGCGGATCGCGCCGAGAACGCTTCCCGCGCCCGACATGTCGAACTTCATCTCGTCCATGTCGGCGGCGGGCTTGAGCGAGATGCCGCCGGTGTCGAAGGTGATGCCCTTGCCGACCAGCACCACGGGCTTGCGGCCTTTCGCGCCGCCGTTGTAGCGCAGAACGATGAACTTCGGCGGCACGTGCGAGGCGCGCGCGACCGCGAGCAGTGCCCCCATGCCGAGCTTCTCCATGTCCGCGCGCTCGAGCACCTCGACGCCGAGCTTGTACTGGCGCGCGAGCTTCTTCGCCTCGTCGGCGAGATGGGCCGGCGTGCAGATGTTCGGCGGCAGGTTGCCGAGCGTGCGCGCGAGGTCCGCGCCGTCGGCCGTGGCGGCGCCCTCCGCGAGCGCCTCCTGCAGCGTGGGGTTCGGGCTGAGCGGGAGAATGACGTGCGAAAGCGCCGGCGCCGCGGCCTTCTTCTGCGACTTGAGCTGGTCGAAGCGGTAGAACGCCTCGCGCACGCTCAGCACCGCATGGCGCACGTTCCAGCTCAGCGTCCGGAGGCCGACCTTGAGGTCGGCCAGGAAAAACACGGCGTCTTTCGCGCCGAGGTCCTTCAGCGCCAAGGCGGCGCCGCGCACCGCGTCGCGGTAGGCGGGCTCGGCGAACTCGCGCCGCTCGCCCAGGCCGACGAGCAGCACGCGCTCGGCGGCGATGCCCGGAAGGCGCAGCAGCAGCGTCGAGCCGGCCTTGCCCGGCAGGTCGCGCAGCGCTTCGCGCAACTTTCCCTTCGCCGCCTGGTCTACGCGCCGCGCCGGCGCGGTCAGCTCTTTTTCCTGATAAACGCCGAGAACCAGGCAGCCGGTTTTTGCTTTCTCGGGAGAGAGGGTCTTTATGCTAAATTCCATAGCGAAAGTATCGCATGATCTTCCACCGGGCGCTGCTGCGGGAATTCGCCGGTCTTGCCGGCGCGGTGTTCATGACGCTGTTCGCGATCGCGCTCACCACGCGCCTCATCCGCCTCCTCGGCGACGCCGCGGGCGGCAAGATCCCGTCGGATGCCGTGTTCGCCTTCATGGGCTTTTTCGCGCTCGGCTCGCTGCCGGTGCTGCTCTCGCTCACCATGTTCATCGCGGTGCTGCTGAGCCTCACGCGCAACTGGCGCGATTCGGAGATGGTGATCTGGTTCACCGCCGGCATGCCGCTCACCGCCTGGCTGCGGCCGGTGATGATGTTCGCGCTGCCGCAGTTCGCGGTGATCCTGGTGCTCTCCCTTTTCATCTCGCCCTGGGCGGCGCAGATGGCCGAGCAATACTCCACGCGCGTCGCCGCGCGCGACGACGTGTCGCGCGTCGAGCCCGGCGTGTTCGGCGAGACCGGCAACAAGGAGCGCGTCTACTTCGTCGAGTCGGTCTCGGAGGACTCGAGCGCGGTGCAGAACGTGTTCGTGAGCTCGGTGCAGCAGCAACGGACCGGCGTCAGCATGAGCCGCTCCGGGCATATCGAGACCACCGAGAACGGCGATCGCTTCATCGTGCTCGAGAACGGCCGGCGCTACGAAGGCCTCGCGGGCGACGCGGAGTACCGTGTGACCGAGTTCGACAGCTATGCCGCGCGCATCGAGACGAAGGAGGGCGGCAAGCCCAATCCCACGCACAAGACCCTGCCGACCTGGGGACTGATCGAGAATCCGAGCAACGTCAACCTGGGCGAGCTCCTGTGGCGCGTCGGGATCCCGATCTCCGCGATGGTGCTGGTGATGCTCGCGATCCCGATGAGCTTCGTCAACCCGCGCGCCGGGCGCTCGGTGAACCTGCTGTTCGCGCTGTTCACGTACATCGTGTACTCGAACTTGCTGTCGGTGAGCCAGGCGCGCGTCGCCCAGGGCCAGCTCGGCTTCGGCATGGGCTGGTGGATGGTGCACGCGGTGATGATCCTGCTGCTCGTGTTCATGTTCGCCCAGCGCATGCAGCTCATCCGCCTGCGCATAGGACGATAAGAAAGCAGGACGATGAAAACTCTGACGGCAGGCCGGTAGGCCGATGCAGGCGCTGAGCACCCTCGAGCGCTATTTCGCGCGCCAGATCTACGCCGCGGTGCTGTTCGTGCTGTTCGGCTTTCTCGCGCTGTTCGCGTTCATGAATCTGGTGCAGGAGCTGGGGAACCTCGGCAACGGCAACTATCACCTGCGCGAGATCTTCCTCTACGTGGCGCTGTCCTCGCCCTCGAATGCGTACGAGCTCTTTCCGATCGTCGTGCTGATCGGCACCCTTTACGTTCTCGCGCACCTCGCCAGCAACTCCGAGTTCACCGTGATGCGCGGCTCGGGCCTCTCGCCCGCGGGCGCCGGGCTGGTGCTCGTGAAGGCCGGGATCGCCTTCGTGATCGCCACCTTCGTCATCGGCGAGTGGGTCGCGCCGCATTCCGAGGAGGCCGCGCAGAAGCTGCGCCAGCGCGCCATGAGCTCCCTGATCGGCGAAGGGCTGAGCTCGGGCGTCTGGTTCAAGGACGATCGGGCGTTCATCAACGTGCGCGAGGCGCGCCAGGCGCACATCCTCGAGGGCGTGAAGATCTACGAGTTCGACAGCAGCTACCGGCTGAGCGCCATCACCGCGGCCCAGCGCGGGGAGTACAAACAGCGCGGCGTATGGACGCTCAGCGACGTCTCGCGCACCAGCTTCACCGTCGACGGGCCGCGCATCGAGCGCGTTCCTCTGATGGAGTGGCGCTCGGCCGTGACCCCCGACATGCTCGACGCGCTCATCGTCAAGCCGGAGCGGATGTCGGTCTGGGCGCTCTACAAGTACACGCAGCATCTCGCCAGCAACAAGCAGAAGACCGAGCGCTACGAGATCGCGATGTGGAAGAAGCTGCTCTATCCGATCGCGACCATGGTGATGATGGCGCTGGCGCTGCCCTTCGCCTACATGCACGCGCGCGCCGGGATGGTCGGCGTGAAGGTCTTTCTCGGCATCATGCTGGGGATTCTTTTCTACATGCTGAACGGCCTGTTCTCGCACGTCGGCCTGCTGCAGAACTGGCCGCCCGTCGCCGCCGCCGTGCTGCCGAGCGCCGCCTTCTTTCTCGCGGCGGTGGCTATGATGTGGTGGGTGGAACGGCGCTGACCGGGGGGACCAGGATCAGCCGCGTTCCCGCCAGCCGGTCGTGCAGGAATTGCCGGTCCTGGTCGAAGAAGACCCAAACGATGGACAGGCACGTCGGCACGAAGATCATCGCGTAGATGAATCGCAGGAGCGCCTTGCCGGGAGTGATGTCGACCACGCGGATGCGCCAGGCTTTCATAGCCAGGGTCTGGCCGCCGCGCAGCCAGCAGCGCAGGAAATACGCGGCGGACACGACGACGATGAACGCCTGAAGGGCGTGGCGCAGCCAGCCGGCGGTGGCGTCGCGGCCGCCGCTCGCGAAGAAGAACAGCCAGCCGGCGAAGAACGCGACGGCGAAGAGCAACAGCGACTCATAGAGCAGGCTCGCGAGCCGCCGTGGCAGGCTGGGGGTGTTCACGACGGAGCTACCCGGGACGAACGGCTCAGGCGACTACTTCTTTTTCTTCTTCGGGGCGGGCTCGACAGGCTCCGGCGCGAGGCGCTGGCGCTCCAGCGGCGAGAGCTGCTGGTATTCGGCCCATTGCTCGCGCAGCTTGTCGCGCTTGTTCGGCGGCACCTTGGCGATCTCGCGGTAGGTCTCGCGCGCCTGGCGGCGCTGGTCGGGCGTGAGCTTGACCCAGGCCTGCATGCGCCGCTGCACGCGCTCCTGCTCCTGTGCCTTCATCTTCGGGTAGCGCTTGGCGATGCCGATCCACTTGCGCTTGCGCTCGACTTCGAGCGTTTCCCAGTCGGGCTTGAGCGGCGCGAGGATCATCTGGTGATCGGCGCTGAGCTCGGCCCAGGCGGGACGGGTCTTGGCGGGCGCTTTTGCCGACTTTGCCGTGGGCTTGGCCGCAGGCTTCGCGACCGGGGCCGGGGCGGATTGGGCACCGGGGCCGGGCGCGGCCGGTGCAGGAGCGGCCGTCTGCGCGGCAGGCGCAGGAGCGGCCGTCTGCGCGGCAGGCGCAGGAGCGGCCGTCTGCGCGGCCGCTGCGCCTGCCACCCACAGCGCAAGGACGAACAGCGCGGCGCGCACCATCACTGCTCCGAGGAGGTCTTCTTAAGCCAGTTCTGGAAGCCGCGATCGAGATACGCGTCGATCGGCAGGTCGTCGGTGAGTAGCCGGGCGTCGATTTCCTCGAGCTCCGCGGCGCGCTGGTTTTGCTGCCAGCTGTAGGCGCCGCCGACCCCGGCCAGCAGGATGGCAAGCGGCAACAGGACCCGCAGCGACATGCCGCCCCAGCCGCCGAAGCTGCCGACCACGTTGTCGGCCCAGGCGAGGGCGGGGACCGGCTCGGGGCGCTGGCGGGTGAGGGCCTGCGCCCGCGCGGCGCGCAGCCGTTCGGCCACGGTGGCGTCGAGACGAAGCCCCTGGTTCAGGATGTGGCGTACTTTGTTGCCGAATTGATGTTCGTTCATGGCCCTTAGCGGACGTTCGCCTGTATCCGTGCCGCGCTCACAGCGTTATACCCTTGGCCTTGAGCGCAACTGCCAAAGCATGCGTTGCCCGGGAGCAGTGCGTTTTCACGCTTCCCTCGGAGCAACCCATGGCCCTGGCGGTCTCGGCAACATCCAGTTCCTCCCAGTAACGCATGATAAAAGCTTCGCGTTGACGCGGCGGTAATTTTGCAATCTCTTGCTCAATAATTTCAAGGACTTGAGATCGCTCGAGCTGCCCCGCGGGCGATTCCTCGACGTTCGACCCGTCGGCGGCCTCCAGGGTTTCCAGCGGGTCGTAATCGTCCTCCTCGCCGCGGCCGGCGCCGAGCGAGGACAGCAACGTGGTCCATAGCGAGCGCACTTTCTGGCGGCGATACCAGTCGCGGATCGCGTTCTGCATGATCCGGTGGAAGAGCAACGGCAGCTCCTCGGCGGGCCGATGGCCGTATTTCTCGGCCAGGCGCAGCATCGCGTCCTGCACGATGTCGAGCGCCGCGTCCTCGTCGCGGACCGCGAAGACCGCTTGCTTGAATGCGCGCCGTTCGACGCCCTCCAGGAACGCCGATAGCTCGCTGCGGGAAGCCAGTTGAACCCTCTGCCGGGGCGGTGTTGTTTGCGGAATGGTATCAAAGCCCCCTCGCGCCGGAGCGGCGCTTTGGCTTGACCGCACCGCACCAAGCCTTTATTGTTCAAAGCTTTTCCGCCGCATCAAGGGAACGCATTCCGCGAATGGACCGAATCAAGACCACCACGCTCAACGGCGCCGAAATCGTCATCCGCTGCCTTCAGGAAGAAGGGGTGGAGTACGTATTCGGCTACCCCGGCGGCGCGGTGCTCTACATCTACGACGAGCTCTTCAAGCAGGACAAGGTGAAGCACGTCCTGGTGCGCCACGAGCAGGGCGCGGTGCATGCCGCCGACGGCTACTCGCGCTCCTCGCACAAGGTCGGCGTCGCCCTCGTGACCTCAGGGCCCGGCGTGACCAACGCGGTGACCGGCATCGCCACCGCGTACATGGATTCGATTCCGATGGTGGTCCTCACCGGCCAGGTGCCGACCCACGCCATCGGCCTGGACGCGTTCCAGGAGTGCGACACGGTCGGCATCACGCGCCCGATCGTGAAGCACAACATGCTTGTGAAGGACGTCAAGGACCTCGCCTCCGCGATGAAGAAGGCCTTCCACATCGCGACCACGGGGCGGCCCGGCCCGGTGGTGGTGGATATCCCGAAGGACGTGACGCAGGCGCAATGCGAGTTCGTGTATCCCGAGGAAGTGTCGATGCGCTCGTACAACCCGGTGCGCAAGGGCCACGCCGGGCAGATCAAGAAGGCCGTGCAGCTGCTGCTGGAAGCGAAGCGGCCGATGGTCTATACGGGCGGCGGCGTGGTGCTCGCCAACGCCTCGGAAAAGCTGCGCGAGATGGTCAGGCTCACCGGCTTCCCGATCACGAACACCCTGATGGGCCTGGGCGCCTACCCGGCCACCGACGCGCAGTTCCTGGGCATGCTCGGCATGCACGGCACCTACGAAGCCAACATGGCGATGCAGCATTGCGACGTGCTGCTCGCGATCGGCGCCCGCTTCGACGATCGCGTCATCGGCAACCCGGAGCACTTCGCGCAGAACCCGCGCAAGATCATCCACATCGACATCGACCCGTCGTCGATCTCCAAGCGCGTGAAGGTCGACGTGCCGATCGTCGGAAACATCACCGACGTCCTGGACGATGTCCTGAAGCTCCTGCAGGACACGAAACCCCAGGACATCAAGGCCTGGTGGAAGCAGATCGAGGACTGGCGGGCGAAGGACTGCCTGCGCTACGACCGCAACTCGAAGATCATCAAGCCGCAGTTCGTGCTCGAGAAGCTCTACGAGGTGACCAAAGGCCAGGCGATCATCACCTCCGACGTCGGCCAGCACCAGATGTGGGCGGCGCAGTTCTACAAGTTCGACCAGCCGCGGCGCTGGATCAACTCGGGCGGCCTGGGCACCATGGGCTTCGGCCTGCCGGCGGCGATGGGCGCGCAGATGGCGAACCCCGGCGCGACGGTGGCCTGCGTGACCGGCGAATCGTCGATCGTACCGGCTGCCGATCAAGATCATCAACCTCAACAACCGCTACATGGGCATGGTGCGCCAGTGGCAGCAGTTCTTCCACGGCAACCGCTACTCCGAGTCCTACATGGACGCGCTGCCCGACTTCGTGAAGGTGACCGAGGGCTACGGCCACCGCGGTGTGCTGATCGAGAAGCCCGCCGACGTCGAACCTGCGTTGCGGGATGCTTTCAGTAGAAAATCAGAATTGGTTTTCCTGGACTTCCTTACCGACCAGGCCGAAAACGTATATCCGATGATCCCGGGCGGCAAGGGGATCACGGAAATGATCCTGTCGGAAGAGCTGTGAGCAGCGGCTTCTTCGCGGTCCACCAGCTGTGAGTCGTCACATCATCTCCGTCCTCGTGGAGAACGAGGCGGGCGCGCTTTCGCGCATCGCGGGCCTGTTCTCGGCGCGCGGCTACAACATCGAGTCGCTCACCGTGGCGCCGACCGAGGACGCCTCGATGTCGCGCATGACCATCGTCACCAGCGGCTCCGAGGACGTGGTCGAGCAGATCACCAAGCAGCTGAACAAGCTGATCGAGGTGGTGAAGGTGATCGACCTCTCCGAGGCCGAGCACATCGAGCGCGAGCTGATGCTGATCAAGGTGCGCGCCGGCCTGAAGGAGCGCGAGGACATGAAGCGCATGGCGGACATCTTCCGCGGGCGCATCATCGACGTGACCGACAACACCTACACGATCGAGCTCACCGGCGACGGCGCCAAGCTGGACGCCTTCATCCACGCGCTCGACCAGGGGGCCATCGTCGAGACCGTGCGCACCGGCGCGAGCGGCATCGGCCGGGGCAACCGGGTCTTGCGAGTCTAGCTTTTCGCTTTCTTAAAACTTAAAAGGTTTTGCCAGGGGAATCCATGAAGGTCTATTACGACAAAGACGCCGATCTTTCGCTGGTGAAGGGCAAGAAGGTCACCATCCTCGGCTACGGCTCGCAGGGCCATGCGCACGCGCAGAACCTGCAGGAATCCGGAATCAAGGTCACGGTCGCGCTGCGCAAGGACGGCGCCTCGTGGGACAAGGCGAAGAAGGGCGGCATCAAGGTCGCCGAGATGGCCGAGGCGATCAAGGGGGCCGACATCGTGATGGTGCTGCTGCCCGACGAGCACCACGCGGCGGTCTACAAGGAATTCATCGAGCCGAACATCAAGAAAGGCGCCTCGCTCGCGTTCGCCCACGGCTTCAACATCCACTACGGGCTGATCCAGGCGCGCGCGGACCTCGATGTGTGGATGGTGGCGCCCAAGGCGCCAGGCCATACGGTGCGCTCGACCTACGCGGCCGGCGGCGGCGTGCCCTGCCTGATCGCGGTGCACCGCAACTCGTCCAAGAAGGCGCGCGACCTCGCGCTCTCCTACGCCGCGGCGATCGGCGGCGGCAAGGCCGGCATCATCGAGACCAACTTCAAGGAAGAGACCGAGACCGACCTCTTCGGCGAGCAGAGCGTGCTCTGCGGCGGCTGCGTCGAGCTGGTGAAGGCCGGCTTCGACACGCTGGTCGACGCGGGCTACGCGCCGGAGATGGCGTACTTCGAGTGCCTGCACGAGCTGAAGCTGATCGTCGACCTGATGTACGAGGGCGGCATCGGCACCATGAACTACTCGATCTCCAACAACGCCGAGTACGGCGAGTACGTGTCGGGCCCGAAAGTGATCGACCAGGGCACGCGCGAGCGCATGAAGGAGATCCTGCACCGCATCCAGACCGGCGAGTACGCGAAGGAGTTCGTGCTCGAGAACCGCGCCGGCGCCCCGACGCTGCTGTCGCGGCGGCGCATGACCGCCGAGCTGCCGATCGAGAAGGTCGGCGCGAAGCTGCGCGAGATGATGCCGTGGATCCGCAAGAACCGGCTGGTCGACACCTCGAAGAACTAGGGTTTTGACTCCGTATCCGCATCCGATCGTCGCGCGCGAAGGCTGGCCCTTCCTTGGAATTGCCCTTGCTGTTTCATTGGCAACAAGCATTTTCTTCGGTTGGTGGTCGTTGCCCGTGTGGCTGGCGAGCGTCTTCATCCTCCAATTCTTCCGCGACCCGCCGCGGCAGGTGCCCGAGGATCCGGCGGCCGTGGTGTCGCCCGCCGACGGGCGCGTGGTGTGGGTGGGCAGGACGCAGGACCCCTACCTCAAGCGCGAGGCGCTCAAGGTGAGCGTGTTCATGAACGTGTTCAACGTCCATTCGAACCGCTCGCCGGTCGACGGCGCGGTGAAGGAGCGCTGGTACTTTCCCGGCAGCTTCCTGAACGCGGCGCTCGACAAAGCCTCGCTCGAGAACGAGCGCAACGCCCTCTGGCTGCGCACCGCCGACGGGCGCGACGTGACCTGCGTGCAGATCGCCGGCCTGATCGCGCGGCGCATCCTTTGCTACGTCGAGTCGGGCGCCGAGTTGAAGCGCGGCCAGCGCTACGGCTTCATCCGCTTCGGCTCGCGCGTGGACGTGTACCTGCCGCTCGACGCCGAGGTGAAAGCGGCGATCGGCGAAAAGGTTTACGCTGCTGAAAGCGTCCTTGCGAGGCTTTCGCGACATGGCTGATGAGCCCGATCCGGATCTTGAAACAGCCGAAGGCCTAGCGGCGCATCCGGCTCCCCTCGGGCTGCGCCGGCGCAGCATCTACCTGCTGCCGAATCTGTTCACCACCGGGGTGCTGTTCTGCGGCTTCTTCGCCATCGTCCAGGCGATGAACGAGCGCTTCGAGGTGGCGGCGATCGCGGTCTACGTCGCGATGGTGCTCGACGGCATGGACGGGCGCGTCGCGCGCTGGACCCACACCGCGAGCGAGTTCGGCGCGCAGTACGACAGCATCGCCGACATGGTGGCGTTCGGCGCCGCGCCCGCGCTGGTGGCCTACGAATGGGCGCTGAAGGACCTCGGCACCGCCGGGTGGATCGCGGCCTTCGTGTACTGCGCCGCGACCGGCATCCGGCTCGCGCGCTTCAATGCCAACATCGGCATCGTCGACAAGCGCTTTTTCCAGGGCCTGCCGAGCCCCTCGGGCGCCGCAGTGTTGGCCGGGCTGGTGTGGGTGATGACCGATTTCGGCTTCTCGCCCGAAGACTCGCTGTGGCTCGCCGGCGTCACCTGGGTGGTCGCGGTGTTCACCGGCGTGACGATGGTCTCGAACGTGCCGTTCTACAGCTTCAAGGAATTCAACTGGAAGCGGCGGGTGCCGCTGTGGGCGATCCTCGCCGCCGTGATCGCCTACTCGGTCGTCGCGACCCAGCCCTCGCTCATCCTCTTCGTGCTGTTCCTTTCCTATGCGCTTTCCGGCTACGTAATGTGGGCGACGGGCCGGCGCGTGCGCCCTGTGTTGCCGGAAGAATAGATTCCGGATATAGTCCCTTCCATGCAACAGGTCATTCTCGCCGCTCTCCTCTCCCTGGCGCTTCTCGCGCTGGGCGGCCTGCTGCTGCGCCCCGCGCGCTAAATCCCCCATCCCACAATTCGAGTTTCACCGGTCCGCCCGATGCCGAGGCGGAAAGGGATACGTCCATCCATCCAAGGAACGCGACCATGGCAAAAGACAACTTGATCATCTTCGACACAACAATGCGCGACGGCGAGCAGAGCCCCGGCGCATCGATGACGAAGGACGAGAAGCTGCGCATCGCGCGGGCCCTGGAGCGCATGAAGGTAGACGTGATCGAGGCCGGCTTCCCCGCCGCGTCCAACGGCGACTTCGAGGCGGTGCGCGCCGTCGCCGGCGTGGTGAGGGACTCGGTCGTGGCCGGCCTGTGCCGGGCAAACGACCGCGACATCCAGCGCGGCATCGACGCGCTGAAGGACGCGAAGGGGGCCTGGCGCATCCACATCTTCATCGCCACGAGCGCCATCCACATGGAGAAGAAGCTGCGCATGACGCCCGAGCAGGTGCTCGAGCAGGCGAAGCAATCGGTTCGTTTTGCAAGGCGTGCCTGCCCGGACGTCGAGTTTTCTCCCGAGGACGGCAGCCGCTCGGACCTCGATTTCCTCTGCCGCGTGCTCGAGACGGTGATCAAGGAAGGCGCGACCACCATCAACATCCCCGACACCGTCGGCTACGCCGTGCCCCAGCAGTTCGGCGAGTTCATAAAGAAGATCAGGGAGAAGGTGCCTAACTCGGACAAGGCGGTCTGGTCGGTGCACTGCCACAACGATCTGGGGATGGCGGTCGCCAACTCGCTCGCCGCGGTGCAGATCGGCGGCGCGCGCCAGATCGAGTGCACCATCAACGGGCTCGGCGAGCGGGCCGGCAATACTTCGCTCGAGGAAGTCGTGATGGCGCTGCGCACGAGGAAAGACTTCTTCAAGCTGGAGACCCGGCTCGACACGACGCACATCGTGCCGACCTCGCGCCTGGTGTCGCAGATCACGGGGTTCGTGGTGCAGCCGAACAAGGCGGTGGTCGGCGCCAACGCGTTCGCGCACGCTTCGGGCATCCACCAGGACGGCGTCATTAAGGCGCGCGAGACCTACGAGATCATGACCGCCGAGGACGTCGGCTGGAGCACCAACAAGATCGTGCTCGGCAAGCTCTCGGGGCGCAACGCCTTCAAGCAACGCCTGAAGGAGCTCGGCATCGAGCTCGAGGCCGAGGACGACTACAACAAGGCCTTCCAGCGCTTCAAAGACCTGGCCGACAAGAAAGCCGAGATCTTCGACGAGGACTTGCAGGCGCTCGTCACCCAGGCGGCCGGTATCCAGACCGAGGACCACTGGAAGCTCGTCACGATGAGCCAGGCGAGCGGCATGGGCGAGAAGCCTTTTGCAAAAATAACGCTCTCAGAAGCCGGCAGCGAAAAGAAATCGGAATCGCACGGCGACGGTCCGGTCGACGCCACGTTCAAGGCGATCGAGAGCGTCGCCAAGAGCGGCGCCGAGCTGCTGCTCTACTCGGTCAACGCGGTCACCATGGGCACCGAATCGCAGGGCGAGGTGACGGTGCGCCTGTCGAAGGGCGGACGCGTGGTCAACGGCGTGGGCGCCGATACGGATGTGATCGTCGCCTCGGCGAAGGCGTATATCAGCGCGCTCAACAAGCTCGCGAGCAAGGTCGAGCGGCTCAACCCGCAGCACCAGCTTTGAGATGAGCGCCATGGGGCTGAGCGCGAGCCGAAACGGCCCTGAAGCGCGGCTGAGGTATCCTGTCGCAATCGTCGCCGGCACAAAGCATTGACACATTCGGGACCGATGAACTCGCGAGGCTGGGTGCTGTTCTGTGCCCTGGCGTCGCTCGCCACGGCGGCGCAGGCGCAGATGTACAAATGCGTCGACGAGCGCGGCGTAACGCACTACTCGGACAAGCCGAGCCCCGGTTGCGAGGGCAAGGAGGTCGACATCCAGCCGCTTCCGCCCACCGGCGGCAAGGTCGAGCCGCGCAGCCGGGACGCCGCGCGCGAGGATGCGGCGTTCCAGCGCCGGCGCATCGAGCGCGAGCGCGTCGAAGCGAAAGAGAAGGCGGCGAGCGAGGCCCAGCAGCGCAAGTGCGCCCAGCTCAGGAACGAGATCGGGCGCATGCGCGGCGCGCGCCGCGTGTTCGAAAAGTACGCCGAAAGCGGCGAGCGGATTTACATGGACGATGCGGCCCGGGAGAAACGCGTCGCCGAGCTGAGCGGGCAGTTGCGCGCATGTCCGTGAAGCGACCGCCCGGGGCGCGGCGCTCGTGGCTGTTCGTCGCCGGCGCGGACGAGGCCGCGCACGCGGCCGCGGCGAAGTCGGGCGCCGACGTCATCATTCTCGAGCTGGAAGATTTCACGCCGGCGGACCTGCGCGCCCGGGCGCGCGCCCTCTCGCCATCGGCGCTCGAGCGCTGGCGCAAAGCCGGGGCCGTCGCCGCGGTCCGGATCAATCCGCTGGAAACCTGCGGGCGCGACGATCTCGCCGGCGTGGTGGGCGCGCGTCCGGACATCATCCTCATGTCGAAGGTGGCCGCGCCGGAGCAGGTGAAGGCGCTGGAAGAAGCGACCGGCGGTGTCGTCGACCTGGTCCCGAACATCGAGTCGGCCGCCGGTCTCGTGAGGGCCGCCGAGATCGCGAGAGCGAGCCGGCGTGTCACCGCCATGCTCGTCGCGAGCGAGGACACGGTCGCCGATCTCGGCACCTCGCGCAGCCGCGGCGGCCAGGAGCTCGCCTACGTGCGCTCGCGCTTCCTCGTCGAATGCCGCGCCGCCGGCGTCGAAGCCATCGACTGCCCTTACACCTTCAGCGATGTCAAAGGCGCCGTCGCCGACGCGCGCTACGCCAGGCAGCTCGGCTATCGCATGAAAGCCCTGGTCGACCCCAAGCATGCCAAGGCGATCAATGCAGTCTTCACGCCGAGCTCCATCGAGCTGAAAAAAGCCGCGCGGATCGTCAAAGCCTTCGAGCGCGCCCGCGCCGCCGGGCGCGACCGCGCCAGGGTCGACGGCGCGCTCGTCGAAGTCCCGATCTACACCGCCGCCAAGCGGCTGCTGGAATCGCAGAAAGATGCCTAAACCCCTGCCGCCCGGCTTCCCGCTTCCGTCGATGGACAAAGACGGACGGTCCATTCTCGTGGGCTCCCAAGTTCGAATCCTCTCCGTCCGGTCCTGCGCGAACGGACTGCCGCCCGACGATCAGGCGCGCCTGCGCTCCTACGAGGGGCAGACATTCGGCGTGCTCGCGATCGACCGCTACGGCATGGTCTGGTTCGGCGCCGACGGCAGCAGCGAGCCGAGCTTCAGCCTGCGACCGGAGGAGGTCGCGGTTCAGGACAAATAGTTCCTTACTGCACGGAATGATGTTCCGGCATAACTGAAAAATGCCCGTGCGTGCTGCCCGTCGAGAAGGCCCTCACATGATGCCCACACCCGCTCCGAAGTCCGTCGGAGAGATCAAGACCTTCATCACCATGCTCCAGGCGGCATGCGAGGACGAGACCGTCTACGCTCGCCTCGAGCGCCTGCTCGCGATGCCCGACCAGAAGCGCCAGGGCGTGATCCATGCGTGGGTCAACGACATGCTGATCGCCGAGGCGCCGCGCGACTTCATACAGGCGGTCGCCTGCCTGCTCGACGACAAGGTCGCGGAGAAGGCGTACGAGGTGATTTTCAAATGCAGGCGCGGCGAGCCGACCTAGAGTAGGGGAGGGGAAGTGCAGCGTCGCTGGTACTGGAAGGTCTACTTTTTTATCGCGGCATTGCCGGTGGTAGTGGCCTTCGGGTTCTCGTTGTATCCCGGGGATGAAGTCGCGGTTTCGGATGTTGTCGCGGCGTGGGCCGCTCTGCCGTTTTATATCGTCCAGCTCCTCGGGCTCCATGGGTTCATCTACTGGCGGCGCTTTGGCTACGAGAGGCTTTGGCAGCTCGTATTCGCCGCCACCGTGATCGAAACGGCTTGGACCTTCTATTCGATGGGCGACGATCTGCCCGACCTCGAGGGTTACGAGACCGGCCTGCTCGCTTTCATGGCTGTCGGGGGAACGGCGCTGACGGCGCCGCTGCTCGTCGCGTTGTTCATCTACGCGTTCCGATCATCGCGGCTTTGGGCGGAAGCAGATCT
>WNFL01256601.1_pt1 | contig 45433 bp, 48 predicted proteins | sample 5400361 | NCBI WGS metagenome assembly WNFL01 (sample SAMN13153351, study PRJNA577476) | soil metagenome | isolation source: 40 cm soil on Douglas fir-dominated hillslope | place: USA:California | collected 2013-09-17 | reverse complement strand
GCAGCACCCGGATCTGCGCGCCGTAAAGGGCGCTCACATGCGCGGCGGGCGCTGCCAGCGCCACGTACACCCCGCCTCCCGCCTCGCCGAGGATCGTGAGCTCCACCCGCGTCCCGCGCGCCGCGAGCGCCGCGAGCGGCAGGCTCATCCCGACGATGAATTCCGAAAGCACCACGCGCTCGTCGTCGAGGCGCGCGGCGTGGGTCGCGCAATCGAGCAGCACCCGAAGCCGCGCGGGCGGCGATTCGAGCAACGCCCATCCCGCATCCGCGAAGCGCCACGCCCGTTCGACACCCAGCGGCGTCTTGCCCACGATGCCGAGCATGCGCTCCTCGCCATCGGGTGATCGGCCCACGCCCTCGAAGATCCCGGCGCTTTCGCGCACCTCGCTCCCGCCCGGATAGAGGCGCTCGATGTCGCGGCGGCGCACATTCTCCCACGGCTCGGCCTTGCGCTCCTTGTCGAGGCGCGACCCGAGGACCGAGTGGCGCCGGCGAAACGCGTCGAGCGCATTGGTGCGCGGCGCGAGCGCTTCGGCGAGCCACGCATCGAGCGCGAGCTCCGGCCCCCACACGCGATTGGCCGGGCTCGCCTTCGCGCGCGCGCCGGCGGAAATCGACGCCTCGGCCATCGCGCGGAACATTTCGTCGAATACATTCGTGCCGGCGGAGGCCGCGATGATCGAAGGGCCGGACATCGCCAGCTGGGTCGACGCGTCGAAGAGGCGCTCGCCGGCGAGGTGCGCGAGCATGCTCGAGCCGCCGAAGCAGTTGCGCCCCAGCACCGCGGCGATCGGCGCGCCGGCGAGCGCGGCGAATAGCGCTTCGCGGTAGACGCGGCGAAACGCACCCAACGCTTTCAGGCCTTCGGAAACCTTGGCGCCGGCCGAATCGAGGAAGAGCACGAGCGCGGAGCGCTCGCGCGCGACGATCTGGAAGAGCGGCGCGAGACGCGTGACTTCGGCGCTGCCGATCGAGCCGCTTGCCGCGTGGCTTTCGACGAGGGCCACGTGCACCGCACGCCCCTGGAGGCTGCCGCGGCCCAGCGTCGCATTGACCGACCTCTCCCCGATGGGCTCGAACCCGATCACCTGCTTGAGCGCTTCGAGGAGCGCACTCGGTACGGTCGCGGCCTTCACAGGCACTCCGCGAGGATCGCGAGTGGATGCCGCGCGCGGCGCCCCGCGCCGTGCGCGATCTGATTCCGGCAGCTCGTACCGGCGGCGACGATGGCGGCCTCGGGTGCCGAGCGCACGGCGGGCAGGAGCGAGATCTCGGCCATCTTCATTGAGATCTCGTAGTGGCCCAGCTCGTGGCCGAAGGACCCCGCCATTCCACAGCAGCTCGACTCGATGGCGGCGACCCGCGCCTCGGGAATGGTGCGTAGCAAGTCGAGGGTCGCGTCGAAGGTGGCAAAGGCCTTCTGGTGGCAATGCCCGTGCACGCGGATATCCCTTGCCGCGGGCGTCGCGCGCCACGGCGGTGCGATGCGGCCGGCGGCGATTTCCGCGGCGAGATATTCGTCGGCGAGGAACGCCGAGCGGGTCAGCAGCTCGGCATCGCGAATGCCGCGAAGCAGCACGCCGTACTCGTCGCGAAACGTGAAGAGGCACGAGGGCTCGAGCCCGAGGATGGGAATGCCTTGCTCGCCGTAGGGGCGCAGCGCCTCGATCACGCGCAGCGCCTCCACGCGGGCCCTGTCGACCATTCCCGCCGCGAGATAGGTTCGCCCGCAGCAAAGCGGCCTGTCGTCGCCCGCGCGCGCGAGGATCACGCGATGTCCGGTCGCTTCGAGAACGCGCACCGCCGCGTCGAGATTCTCCGGCTCGAACCAGTTGTTGAACGTATCGGCAAAGAGGGCGACCGGCCGCGCGCCCTGGCCTGCCTCGAGCTTGCCCTGCCGTGCGAGCCACGAGCCCTTCCATTCGGGCAACGGGCGCCGGCGATCGAAGCCGAGAACCAGCTCGAGCAGCGCGCCCGCGCCCGGAAGCCGCGAAAGCGCGCCCAATAGGGGTTGCGCGCGCGAAGCCCACGGCGCGTAGCGCGGCAGATGCGCGATCGCCCGGTCGCGCAGGCTGTAGCCGCGGCGGCGGCGATCGCGCGCCGTGAACTCGATCTTCATGCGCGCCATGTCCACGCCCGTGGGGCACTCGCGCTTGCAACCCTTGCACGACACGCACAGGTCGAGCGCCTCGCGCACGGCGCGGTTCGCGGCGCCCTCGCGCCCGAGCTGGCCGGAAAGCGCGAGCCGCAGCGTGTTCGCGCGCCCGCGCGTGAGATGGCGCTCGTCGAGCGTCGCGCGGTAGCTCGGGCACATCGTGCCCGCATCGAACTTGCGGCAATGGCCGTTGTTGTTGCACATCTCCACCGCGGCGGCGAATCCCCCCCATGCGCTCCAGTCGAGCGCCGGTTCCGGCGCCTGCGTGCGGTAGCCCGGCGGATAGCGAAACAGGTTGCGATCGTCCTGGCGCGAGGGATTCACGATCTTTCCGGGATTCATGAGGCCACGCGGGTCGAACCATGACTTGATCTCGGCGAGCGCCGCGGTGAGCCGCGGGCCGAAGAACGGGGCGATCCATTCGGAGCGCACCAGCCCGTCGCCGTGCTCCCCGGAGTAGGCACCCTTGTAGCGGCGCACGAGCTCGGCGGCTTCCTCGGCGATGGCGCGCATGCGCATCGCGCCATCGCTCTTCATGTTGAGCACCGGACGCACGTGCAGGCAGCCGACCGATGCGTGCGCGTACCAAGTGGCCTCGGTGCCGTGCTTGCGGAAAACCTCCGTGAGCGCCGAGGTGTACTCCGCCAGGCGCTCGAGCGGAACGGCGCAATCCTCGATGAAAGAGACCGGCTTACCGTCTCCCTTCATCGACATCATGATGTTGAGGCCCGCCTTGCGCACCTCCCAGACCGCTTTCTGCAACGCCGGATCGACGATCTCCACGACCGCGTTCGCGTGCCCGAGGTCCGCCATCAATTCAGCGAGACGCTTGACGCCCTGCAACTGGGTGTTGTGATCGGGCCCGGAGAACTCGACCAGCAGGATCGCTTCCGGGTCGCCGCGCAGGAACGCCTTCACCGTCGGCAGGAACGCGGCATTGCCACGTGCGAGGCCGAGCATGGTGCGATCGACGAGCTCGACCGCGCTCGGGCCGAGCTTCACGATGTGCTGCGCGGCGTCCATCGCGTCGCGGAAGCGCGGGAAGTGCGCTACGCCCAGCACCTTGTGGCGCGGAAGCTCGGCGAGCTGCAGGTGCACGCGCTCGAACCAGGCGAGCGTGCCCTCGCTGCCCACGAGGAGCTTCGCGAGGTTGAAGCCCTCGGGAGCGAGGCGATCGAGGTTGTAGCCCGCCACCCGGCGCGCCACCTTCGGAAAGCGCTCGGCGATCTCTGCGCCCTCGCGCCGCCACAGACCGACCGCGCGTTCAGCGAGGGCGCGGATCGCCGGGTCCGGCGACATCTCGCCCGCTCCGAACTGCCCGCGTGTGCCGGTAGGAAGCCAGGCATCGATCGCGTACACGCGGTCGACCATGTTGCCGTAGGCGAGCGAGCGCGATCCGCACGAGTTGTTGCCCGCCATGCCCCCGAGGGTCGCCTGCGCCGAGGTGGACACGTCGATGGGATACCAGAGCCCCAGCGGGCGCAGCTTCGCGTTGAGCGCATCGAGAACGACGCCCGGCTCCACGGTGGCGCGGCCCAGCTCCGTATCGATGTCGATCACATGGTTCAAGTACTTGCTGTCGTCGATGACGAGCGCGGCGCCCACCGTCTGCCCGCACTGCGAGGTGCCCGCGCCACGCGGAAGAATCGCCACGCCCTCCTCGATCGCGATCTGCATCGCGGCGATCGCGGCTTGCGCGTCGCGCGGCACGACCACGCCCACGGGCATGATCTGGTAGATCGAAGCGTCGGTCGCGTAGCGGCCGCGGCTGGCGGCATCGAAGAGCACTTCGCCGTCGACCTCGCGCTTCAAGCGCGCTTCGAGGGCCGGTCGCGCGAATTCTGCTGCCCGCGCGAAGCGCACGAGTTGCGGCCGCGATGCGGTCATGGGAGCTTTTACAAAAACGGGCGTGAATAGGAACGAAGGCAGGCGCATTATGTACAAGATTCCGCCGAAAGAGGAGTGTGTGATGCCCGCCGGACGCCATTTCCTGCAGATCCCCGGTCCGACCAACGTGCCCGATCGCGTGCTGCGTGCGATCGACCGGCCGACCATGGATCACCGCGGTCCCGATTTCCAGGCGCTGGGGCGCGAGGTCCTGGAAGGCATGAAGCGCATCTTCCGCACGCGCCATCCGGTGATCATTTATCCCGCGTCCGGTACCGGCGCCTGGGAAGCGGCGCTCGTGAACACGTTGTCGCCAGGAGACAAAGTCCTCATGAGCGAGACCGGCCACTTCGCGAGCCTCTGGTTCAAGATGGCGAGAAAGCTGGGCCTCGAGATCGACCTCATCCCGGGCGACTGGCGGCACGGCGCCGATGCCGCCGAGATCGAAGCGCGGCTCGCCGCCGACAAGGCGCACGCGATCAAGGCCGTGTGCGTGGTGCACAACGAAACCTCGACCGGCGTCACCAGCCGGATCCCCCTCATGCGCAAGGCGATCGACAACGCGCGCCACCCGGCGCTGCTCATGGTCGATACGATCTCATCGCTCGCCTCGATCGATTACCGCCACGACGAGTGGGGCGTGGACGTCACCGTCGGCGGATCGCAGAAGGGGCTGATGCTGCCGCCGGGGCTGAGCTTTAACGCGCTTTCCGACAAATCGATGGCCGCAGCCAAGGCGGCGAAGCTGCCGCGCTCGTATTGGGATTGGAGCGAGATGCTCGCGTCCAATGCGACGGGATACTTCCCGTACACCCCGGCGACCAACCTGCTCTACGGCCTTCGCGAGGCCATCCACATGCTCGAGGAAGAAGGCCTCGCGAACGTCTTCGCGCGCCACGATCGGCATGCGGAGGCGACGCGACGCGCCGTGCGCGCGTGGGGTCTCGAGATCCTCTGCCAGGAGGCCGAGGAATACAGCTCGTCCCTCACCGCGGTGGTGATGCCGCCGGGCCACGACGCGGATCGTTTTCGGGCGCTGGTGCTGCAGCACTTCGACATGTCCCTGGGCACGGGCCTCGCGAAGCTCGCCGGCAAGGTGTTTCGCATCGGCCACCTCGGCGACTTCAACGACCTCACCCTCATGGGCACGCTTGCCGGTGTCGAGATGGGCCTCGCGCTCGCGAATGTTCCCTACCAGAAGGGCGGGACGCTCGCGGCGATGGACTATCTCGCCGAGCAGGCGCCCACGCGCATCCGCCAAGCCGCCTAAGCATTTTTCAATCGCCCCAACACACCTTAGGAGGAGTCGATGAATATCCATCTCGGCGCTGGCTTCGCTGCGTTCGTCGCGGCCCTCGCGCTCGCGGTTCCGGCCGCGGCGCAGGAAATCAAGATCTCCCACCAGTTCAAGGCGAACACCGATGCGCGCGACAAGGCGACCCGCATCTTCGTCGAGGAAGTGAACAAGAAGGACCCAGGGCTCAAGTTCCGGATCTATCCGGGCAGCTCGCTCAACATCAAGCCGACCGCGCAGTTCGATGCGCTGCAGGCGGGCACGCTCGAAATGGCGGTCTTCCGGAATTCTCGGTGACGATCATGCCGGGCACGATCACGAGCCTCGAGCACGCGCTGCGCCTGAAGGGCTCGCCTTTCCACAAGAAGCTGCAGGAAGTTGCGGAAAAGGCCGGCGTGCACCTCGTCAGCTGGTGGTGGACGCCGGGCGGTTTCGCCGCCAAGAACCGCGAGATCGGCGGCCCCGACACGGTGAAGGGCGAGAAGATGCGCGCGGCCGATCCGACGTTCGAATCGATGCTCAAGGCGGCGGGCGCCTCCGTCATCAACATTCCCTCGACCGAGATCTATCCGTCGCTGCAGTCCGGCGTCCTCACCTCGACGCTCACTTCGGCCGAGACCTTCGTGAGCATGCGCATCTACGAGCAGACGAAATTCGCCACCATCGGGGGCGATTACACGCTGTGGTGGCTGCTGCAGCCGCTGGTGATGTCGAAGGCGGCCTGGGACAAGCTCACCCCGGCGCAGAAGAAGGGCTTCGAGGAGGCCGCCGACAAGAGCGACAAGTTCTTTGCCGACACGCAGCGTGACGCGGTCAAGAACATGATCGACGCGTACACCAAGGCCGGCGCGAAGGTGCGCCCGCTGACGAAGCCCGAGTTCGACGCGTGGATCGACCTCGCCAAGAAGACCTCGTGGCCCGAGTTCTCGGCGATCTCGGCCGACGCGAAGCAGCTGCTCGAACTCATCACCGCCACGAAGTGAGATCCGCCGCATTCGTCCGCGCCGTCGATCGCCTGTCGATCGGCTGCGCGGTCGTCGCGGCCGGTTGCCTCATCCTCGCCATGCTGATCGTGGTGTGGATGGTCATCTGGCGCGCCACGGGGCACTCGACTTTCTGGGAGATCGAGCTCGCGACCTACCTTATCGTCGCGACGGTGCTCATCGGCTCGCCGTACACGCTCATGACTGGCGGCCACATCGGGGTCGATTTGCTCGGACATTACCTCGGGCCGCGGCCGCGGAAGATCCTCGCGCGCATCATCGCGGTGCTCGGGTTCATGGTGTGCGTGTACCTCGCCTGGAAGGGGCTCGAGCTCACGCTCGACGCGCTCCACAAGAACGAGCACAGCGGCTCGGCGTGGAACCCACTGCGCTGGCCCTTCTTCGCGTTGATGCCCGTCGGGCTCGCACTCACCGCCCTGCAGTACATCGCCGAAATGCTTCGCGACGCGCCGCCGCCGGTCGCGGCCGACGCCGTGCCGATTTCGGGCCAGGGCGCATGAACGAGCTCCAGATCGGGCTGCTGATCGTCCTGGTGACGACGGCGGTGCTCTTCTCGGGGTTCCCGATCGCGTGGGGGCTGGCGCTGGTCTCGATTGCCTTCCTGGTAGTGTTCAAGGGGCCCGGCAGCCTCGCGGTGATCGCGACGCAATTCATGGACGAGCTGAATTCGTTCGCCCTGCTGACGATTCCGCTCTTCGTGCTGCTCGGCGCGTCGATCGGCGTGACCGCCGCGGGCAAGGACATCTACGAGTCGCTCTATCGATGGCTCTCGCGCCTGCCCGGCGGGCTCATCATTGCGAACATCCTCGCGTGCGGGATGTTCTCGGCCGTGTGCGGCTCGTCGCCTGCCACCGCGGCCGCGATCGGCAAGGCCGGCGTGCCGGAGATGATTCGCCGCGGGGTGCCGCCGGCGCACGCGACCGGGGCCATCTGCGCGGGCGGCACGCTCGGCATCCTGATCCCGCCCTCGATCACGATGATCCTCTACGGCATCGCGACGGAAACCTCGATCGGGCGGCTCTTCCTGTCGGGCGTCATCCCCGGAATCCTCTTGGTGCTGCTGTTTTCGATCTACGCGTGGTTCGCGACGGTCACCACCGCCAAGGAGCTGCGCGCGGTCGAAGAGCACTTCACGCTGGGCCAGAAGATGGACGGCCTGCTTCGCGTCCTGCCGTTCCTCGCGATCATGGTCGCGATCGCGTACTTCATGTATGGCGGCGTCGCCACGCCTTCCGAGATCGCGGCAATCGGCGCCTTCCTGGCCCTCGTCCTGGTAATGCTCATCTATCGCGCCTGGCATCCGCACCAGATGTGGCACGTCTTCCGCGACTCGGTGCGCGAGTCGAGCATGATCCTCATGATCATCGCCGCGGCCGCGCTCTTCTCGTACATGATGTCGCTGCTCTACGTCTCGCAGGCGTCGGCCGAGTGGAACTTGTTCATGCTGGTCCTGGGCTGCTTCCTCCCGCCGGTCGCGATCATCCTCATGCTGATGCCGATCCTGACGCCAGTCCTCGAAGCGAACCAGTTCGACCTCATCTGGTTCGCCGTGATCCTCACGATCAACATGGAAGTCGGCCTCATCACGCCCCCGGTCGGCCTCAATCTCTATGTGCTTCGCGGCGTCGCGCCCGAGGTTCCCCTGCCGGTGATCCTTCGCGGATCCATGCCGTACGTCTTCATCATGCTGGGCTTCATGGTGGTGCTCAGCTTCTTCCCCGAAATCGCCACCTGGCTTCCCGACAAGCTCATGGGAAAGGGACATTGATCATGGCTGACATCGACGTTCGCCGAGTGCACAACCTGGGTCTGAAGGCCGCGCGCGTGGCGGCCGATCGCATGGCCGACGAGCTGGGGCGGAAGTTCGACCTGCGCGGCGACTGGAAGGGCAACATCCTGCATTTCGAGCGGCCGGGCGTGAACGGGTCGCTCTCGATCGACGACAAGGACCTGCACCTGACCGTGTCGCTCGGCTTTCTCCTCAAGGCGATGAAGGGATCGATCGAGCGCGCGGTGATGGGCGAGCTCGACAAGCTGTTTCCGGAGCGCGCGGCGCGCCCCGCGGCAGTCAAGCCGAAGCCGAAAACGGCCGAGCCTCGCCGGAAAAAAGGCGGTTGAGAATCGCGGTCTCGCGGCTCTCGATCGTTCCGAGGAACTCGTCGGCGCCCCCCATCGCGTCGAAGGCCTGGAAGCCCCGTTCGAGGAAATCCTGGAGGTCGCTCAACCCCGCGAACTGCGCGGGTTTGCGCATAAGCTTGAGCGTGCGGTATACGAACGGCCAGCCGACGAGGTCATCGAGGCGGTGGCCGGCGTCGACGACGAGCTGGATCTGGCGCCGCCGCTCGTCGGGGGTGGCGCTCACGCGATAAGCGCGCGCATAGCTCCCCTCGTCGAGCGGCGCATCGCCGAGCGCGGCGGCGAGGCGATGATCGAGCTCCTCGGAAAGCGCCTCGACCTCTATCGAGAGCGCAGCGGTTTCCACCGCCTTCGCCGGCAGGATGCGCACCATCACCGGGACCATGCGCAGCATCGCGGCATCGCGCGCGCTGAAATCCTTCGGGCCGTAGAGGTCCTCGACGAAGAACCGGGTCGCCGCGCGATAGCGCGACGTCGCCTGCAGGTCCGCATACGTGCGATTCAGCCGTTCGGTCTGCCAGCGCTTGACCTCCGCGACCCGGGCTGACGTCACCGCATGGCCACCCTCGCCGCGCAGCGCCTTGAGCCGCTCGAGGTGATGGCGCATCGCCTCGGCGATGGTCGCGGAATCTGCGGACATGGAGGTTGTTCGGCGGAAGGGGGCCGGGTATTCTAAACGGGCGATTGAAACGAGCGTTTGATACCGTCGCCTGCCTGATCCTGTTCCTTATTATTATTCAATAAGTTATAAAATCTTCTTAAAGTTGAATCTCAACGACATTCCTGCCCTGCCGGCGGCGATCCCCGAGTCCGTCGCCACGGCCTTTCGACGCCAGTTTTCGTGTCGCGACGATTACCTCGGATTGGAGGAGAGGCGCCGCGCCCTCGACCATCTCGAGACTCTGGTCCGCGAGAATATCCCCGCATTCTGCGCGGCGATCCAGTCCGACTTCGGCGTGCGCTCGACGCATGAGACGCGGCTCCTCGAGATCTTTCCGTCGCTCGAGGCGATTCGCCATGCGCGCCGCCACATCAAGCGCTGGATGAAGCCACAGCCTCGCGCCACCGGCATATGGTTCCTTCCAGGACGATCGCGCATCGTCTTCCAGCCCCTCGGTGTCGTGGGCGTCGTCGTGCCGTGGAACTATCCGCTCTATCTCGCCATCGGGCCCGTCGTCTCCGCGCTCGCGGCGGGAAACAGGATCCTCGTGAAGATGTCCGAGGCCGCCCCGGCCACGGGAGAGCTGTTCGCGCGATTGGTGGCCGGGCATTTCGATCCCTCGCTCCTCGCGGTGGTCAACGGCGACGCCGATATCGGGCGCGCCTTCGTGTCGCTGCCATTCGACCATTTGCTGTTCACCGGCTCGACGCCGGTCGGAAAGAACGTGATGCGCGCCGCGGCCGAGCATCTCACACCGGTGACGCTCGAGCTCGGCGGCAAGAGCCCCGCCATCGTCGGGCGCGATTTTCCGGTCGACGAAGCCGCTGGAAGGATCCTCTACGGCAAGTGCCTGAATGCGGGCCAGACCTGCATCGCACCCGACTATGTGCTCGTCCCCGCGGAGCGAATCGACGATTTCGTGCGTGCGGCCTCCGCCACCGTAGCCTCGCTCTATCCGGCACTCCGCGACAATCCGGACTACACGGCGATCGTGAACGCGCGCCATCGCGAGCGCCTGCAGCACTGCCTGGATGACGCCACCGCGAAGGGCGCAAGCGCCATCGAGTTGAATCCCGCCCGCGAAGATCTCGCCGCTTCCCCGAAGATGGCGCCGCGCCTGCTGACCGGCGTCACCAGCGACATGCGTGTGATGCAGGAAGAGATCTTCGGCCCGCTGCTGCCCCTGGTGCCGTACACCACCCTCGACGAAGCGATCGCATTCGTGAACCAGCGCCCACGCCCGCTCGCGCTCTATGTATTCGACCACGATCGCGGCAACGTCGATCGCGTCATCGCACAAACGACCTCGGGAGGCGTGACCGTGAACGAGACGATCCTGCACATCGCGCAGGAGGACCTCCCCTTCGGCGGCGTCGGCCCGAGCGGCATGGGCGAATACCACGGCCGCGCCGGTTTCGAGACGTTCTCGAAGAGGAAGGCGGTCTTCTTCCAGTCTCGCCTGAACGGGCTCAAGCTCTTCCGCCCACCCTACGGCCGGCGCTTCGAGGCGATCGCCCGATTCCTCTTCCGTTGAAGCGATTCACTCGCCGCCAGTTCATCCAGGCGGGGGCCGCCGGCGCCGCGCTCCTGGCGGCGGTGCGCTTCCTCGACCGCCCGCGCGCCGCGGAGATCGGGAAGTTCAGGAACCTCGATGCGCGAACCGTCGAGCTTCTCCAGGCGCTTGTCCCCGTGGTCCTCGCCAATGGCCTGCCCTCCGCTCACCGCGCCACGGCGATCGGCGAAATCATCGAGGCCTTCGATCGCGCGCTCTCGGGACTCGACCCGGCGATCCAGGACGAGATCGCGCAAATGCTCCGATTGCTCGTGTACGCGCCGACGCGCATCGCCGTCGCCGGCGTGTGGCCGCCGTGGCCCGAGGCGAGCGCCGAAGAGGTCGCGGGGTTCCTGCGCGGCTGGCGCGACAGCCGCTACGAGCTCAAGCGCTCCGGCTACCGCGCGCTCACGCAGCTCATCCAGGCCGCGTGGTACGACAACACGCGCGCGTGGCCCGTGATCGCCTATCCGGGTCCGCCCGCCCTCTCCGGATGATCGACGACCCGATCCGCATCGGCCTCGCTTCGGGCTGGAAAACGATCGACGCGGTGAAGCTCGATCGCGCCCTGGACCTCGAAGCCGACGTCGCCATCATCGGCAGCGGCGCGGGCGGCGGCGTCACTGCCGAGATCCTCACGCAGGCCGGCTTTACCGTGGTGATCGTGGAAGAAGGTCCTCTCGCAAGCTCGTCGGATTTCAGGATGCGCGAGCGCGAGGCCTATCCACAGCTCTATCAGGACAGCGCGGCGCGCCAGACGAGCGACAAGGCCATCACCATCCTGCAGGGAAGGTCGGTGGGCGGCTCGACGACGGTGAACTGGACATCTAGCTTTCGCACGCCGCCGCGAACCCTCGCGCACTGGGCGAGCGCGCATGGCTTGAAGTCGCTCGCGGACGGCGCGCTCGACCCGTGGTTCCAGCGCATGGAGGAGCGCCTGTCGATCGCTCCATGGCCGGTCGCGCCCAACGAGAACAACGACGTCCTTCGCCGCGGCTGCGAAAAACTTGGCATCCCGTCGGCGGCGATCCGGCGCAACGTCAAGGGTTGCCGCAACCTCGGCTACTGCGGCATGGGCTGCCCGACCAACGCCAAGCAGTCGATGTTGGTGACGACGCTGCCCGCGGCGCTCGCGAAGGGCGCCACGCTCGTTCATCGCGCGCGCGTGGTCGGGCTCGAGGCGCGCGGCGATCGCATCGTCGCCTGCGAGGCGCGCGGCATCGCGGGCAACGGCGCGCAGCCGGCCGATCATCGCCTGCGGATCGGGGCGCGCCACTTCGTGCTTTCGGCCGGCGCCATCGGCACGCCCGCGATCCTGTTGAGGAGCCGCGCGCCCGATCCGTACCTCGTCCTCGGACGGCGCACATTCCTGCATCCGACGGTGGTCTCGGGCGCAACGATGCCGCAAAAGGTCGCCGGCTTCTACGGCGCTCCGCAGACGATCTACTCCGATCATTTCCAGGATTCGGTCGCGCTCGATGGACCAATGGGCTTCAAGCTCGAGGCCGCGCCCATCCACCCGATCCTCGCGGGGATCACGCTTCCCGGATTCGGGCCCGCGCACTCCGAGTGGATGAAGGCGATCGGCGAGGCGCAGGTCGTGATCGCGCTCATGCGCGACGGGTTCCATCCGCAATCGGCGGGCCCATCGGCGACTATGCGTGGAACGGCATGCGCCGGGCGTATCTTGCCATGGCCGAAATCCAGTTCGCGGCGGGAGCCCAGGCCGTGATCCCGATGCACGAGGCGGCGCGCAGCGCCGCAAGTTGGCGCGAGGCGCGGGCGATGATCGAGGCGCTGCCGATGAGGACGCTTTCGGCGCGCGTGGTGAGCGCGCATGTGATGGGCGGTTGCGCGATGGGACCGGATGCGCGCCGCGCCGTGGTCGACGAAGCGTGCCGCCACCACCAGCTCGAAAACGTCTCGGTGCACGACGGCTCGATCTTTCCGACCAGCATCGGCGCCAACCCGCAGCTGTCGATCTACGCGTTCACGGCGCGCGCCAGCGCGAAGCTCGCGGCGGCCCTGGGCAAGCCCTGGCAGGGGGTTACGGCGGCCTAGGCCGCCCGGTATAATTGCGGTCCGCCTGCTGTGTTCGTCAACGCGGCGCGGAAACGGCCGAGGGCCGCATGGGTCCAATCCCAGTGGATCCGACTCCAAAGGACAATCCCATGAGCGACAAAATCGCTCTCGAGCGCCGCTACGGCGCGACGAACTACGATCCGCTGCCCATCGTCCTCGCGCGCGGCGACGGCGTCTGGCTGTACGACGAGGAAGGGCGCCGCTACCTCGACATGCTCTCCGCGTATTCGGCGGTGAGCTTCGGCTATGGCCATCCGAAACTGGTGAAGACCCTCACCGAGCAGGCCCAGCGCCTCGCCATCACTTCGCGCGCGTTCTACAGCGACCGCCTGCCGCCCTTCCTCGCGCGCCTGTGCGAGATCACCGGCATGGATCGCGCGCTACCCATGACCACGGGCGCCGAAGGCGTCGAGACCGCGATCAAGTGCGCGCGCAAGTGGGCGTACACCGTGAAGAAGGTGCCCGACGACCAGGCCGAGCTCATCGTCTGCGCGGCGAACTTCCACGGACGCACCTCGACCATCGTGGGACTCTCGACGGAACCGCAATACCGCCAGGGCTTCGGGCCCTATGCCCCCGGCACGCGCCACATTCCGTTCGGCGACGCGGCGGCACTCGAAGCGGCCATCACGCCGAATACGGCCGCCTTCCTGGTCGAGCCGGTGCAGGGCGAGGCCGGCATCATCGTTCCGCCCGAGGGCTATCTCACCGAGATCGCGCGCATCTGCCGCGCCAATAACGTCCTGCTCATCGTCGACGAGGTGCAAACCGGCCTCGGGCGCACCGGCAAGATCCTTGCCTGCCAGCACGAGGGCGTGAAGCCCGACGGCCTCATCCTGGGCAAGGCGCTCGGCGGCGGCCTGATTCCCGTGTCCGCATTCCTGGCCAGCGAGGAAGTGATGGGCGTATTCAAGCCCGGCGACCATGGCAGCACGTTCGGCGGCAACGCGCTCGGCGCGGCGGTGGGACTCGCGGCGCTCAACGTCCTCATCGACGAGAAGCTCGCGGAGCGGGCGGCGGTGATGGGCGACTACTTGCTGGAGCGCCTGAAGGCGATCGCGAGCCCGGTCATCACGGACGTGCGCGGCAAGGGGCTGCTCATCGGCCTCGAGCTCGACACGCGCCGGGTGAGCGCGCGCCAGTTCGTCGAGACCCTGCTCAGGCATGGCGTCCTCAGCAAGGACACGCACGGCACGGTGGCACGCTTTGCCCCCGCGCTCATCATCGAGCGCGAGCAGATCGACTGGGGTGTCGCGCGCATTCGCGACGCACTGCGCGAGTACGGCCCGGTGTACGAGAAGGCCGCGTAAAAGGACAGGCGGCAGTCTAAGTGACCGCTGCCGCCTTCTGCGCAGGCGCATTCTTGACCTCGCGCCGCAGGACCTTGCCGACGTTGGTCTTGGGGAGCTCCTTCCAGAACTCGACGATCTTTGGCACCTTGTACCCCGTGAGCTCCTTCTTGCAATGCTCGAGGACCTGCTCCTTCGTGAGCGACGGGTCCTTGCGCACGATCACCAGGCGCACCACCTCGCCCGATTTCTCGTCGGGCGCGGCCACCGCGCACACCTCGAGGACGCCCGGCATCATCGCCACCACATCCTCGACCTCGTTCGGATACACGTTGAATCCCGACACCAGGATCATGTCCTTCTTGCGGTCGACGATCTTCACGAAGCCCTCCGGCGTCATGAGGCCGATGTCACCGGTGCGGAACGCGCCGTCGCCCGTCATCACCTTCGCCGTCTCGTCGTCCCGATTCCAGTAGCCCTTCATCACCTGCGGCCCGGCGATGCAGATCTCGCCGGTCTCGCCGAGCGGCAGGATGCGGCCGTCGTCGTCGCGGATGGTGACCGTCGTCGAGGGAATCGGAAGGCCGCACGTTCCGTTGTATTCCGCGCCTTGCACCATGGGGTTGATGCAGGCGCCTGGCGATGTCTCGGTGAGGCCGTAGCCCTCGAGGAGCGGCGAGCCCGTGACCTTCTTCCAGCGCTCGGCGACGGCGCGCTGCACCGCCATTCCTCCGCCGAGCGTGAGCTTCAGTGCCGAGAAGTCGAGCTCGGCGAAACCCGGCGTGTTCATGAGCGCATTGAAAAGCGTGTTCACACCGGTGATCGCGCTGAAACGGTACTTCGCGAGCTCGGCGACGAAGCCCGGCATGTCGCGCGGGTTCGTGATGAGGACGTTGTGCGCGCCGCGCCTCATGAAGCCCAGGCAGTTTCCGGTAAGCGCGAAGATATGGTAGAGCGGCAGCGCCGTGATCACGATCTCGCAGCCGTCGGCCATCGCCTGGCCGGTCCACGCGCCGCTCTGAAGCAGGTTGGAAACGATGTTGCCGTGAGTGAGCATGGCGCCCTTGGAGACGCCGGTCGTGCCGCCGGTGTATTGCAGGAATGCGATGTCGGCGTGCGTTACGGCCGGCTCCTCGAGCTTGGCGCGCGCGCCCCGGGCGAGCGCCTCGCGAAAGGAAATGGCCGAGGGCAGACTGAAGGCGGGCACCATCTTCTTCACGTGCTTCACCACCAGGTTGGTGATGAGCGATTTCGGGAATCCGAGCAGGTCGCCCAGCTGGGTGGTGACGATCGATTTCACCTGGGTCCTGGCGACGACCTGTTCGAGCGTGTGGGCAAAATTCTCGAGGATGACGATGGCCTCGGCGCCGGAGTCGCCGAGCTGGTGCTCGAGCTCTCGGGGGGTGTAGAGCGGGTTGCAATTCACCACGACGAATCCCGCGCGCAGCGCCCCGAGAAGCGCGACGGGGTACTGCAACAGGTTGGGCATCATGATGGCGACGCGCGCGCCGCGTTCGAGCCCCGCGGAATGCTGCAGCCAACTCCCGAAGTGGCGAGAAAGCCTGTCGAGCTCGGCGTAGGTGATCGTGGCGTCCATGCATGTGAACGCCGGATGATCGGCGAATTTCGCGCAACTCTTGGCGAGGAGCTCGCCAACGCTCGCGAACTCGGTTGCGTCGATCTCCGCGGGCATGCCGGGCGGATAGGACTTGAGCCAGATCTTCTCCATCTTCTCCTCTGGGATGTACGCAGTGCGCTACCGCACCTATCCTATACTGGAACCTTCACCCGGATCGCGAGGAGGCTTTATGGCACGCAAGAGCAAGTCGAAGGCGCAGCCCGAACGGGCATCGGCCGACGCGCTGGGCCAATCGGTGATCGAATCGGCGCAGAAGATCTGGCTCGCGGGCCTCGGCGCATTCTCGCGCGCGAAGACTGAAGGCGACAGCATGTTCAACGTCCTGGTCGAGCAGGGCAAAGGACTGCGGGAGCGCGCGCGCGGGGCCGCTGACCAGGCGCTGAAGACCGCGCGCGCGCAGGCCGACACCACGCTCGGGCAGGCACAGGGCCAGTGGGACAAGCTCGAGCAGGTGTTCGAGGATCGCGTGTCGAGGTCGCTCAATCGCCTCGGTGTCCTCACCAGCCGCGAGGTCGACGATCTCGCCCGCCAGGTGAAGGAGCTCAACGAGAGCGTCCAGTCGATGATGCAGGCCCAGGGCACCGGAGCCAAGGCAGGCGCCGCGAGCCGCACGCGAAAGGCTGCGCGCGGCGCGAAGAAGCCGGCGCGCAAGGCGAAGCGTTAGAGCGCTATTCGCGCGTGGCGCGCTCGACGAGCTTGATGTAGGCCTTCATGGCGTCGTCCGCGGACATGCCCTTCAGCTTCGCCCAGGCTTCGTACTTCGCGCGGTTCACGAAATCGGCGAATCCGGGCTTCTCGCCCGACACGTCGCCGTCGGTCGCCTGCTTGTAATGGGAGTAGAGCTTGAGCTTCGTGTCGCTGCCCGGGTCCTTCTTGGCCGTGAGCACCGCCGCTGCCGCCGTATCGAACTGCTTCCTGAGATCAGCCATTCCCGCCCTCCATCGAGAACCGGATTGATTGTGCCATGACGAGCCGGGAACGCATCTCCGGCGTCGACACCGCGTGGCTGCGCATGGACAACCCGACGAATCTCATGATGATCGTCGGGGTGATGACATTCCGCGAAAAGCTCGAGCTCGCGGCCGTGAGACGCATCATCGCCGATCGTTTTCTCGCCTTCCGGCGGTTTCGCAGCCGCCCGGTCCAGGACGCCGCCGGCGCGTGGTGGGAGGCCGACGAGAGCTTCGATCTCGACTGGCACGTGCGCAGGCATCCGAAGCGCGGGCGCCTCGGCAAGGCCGCGCTCGAGGACCTGGTGAGCGACCTCGCCTCCACGCCGCTCGATGCCGCGCGGCCGCTATGGCAATTCCACCTGGTTGACTACGGCCCCGGCAGCGCGCTCGTGACGCGCATCCACCACTGCTACGCGGACGGCATCGCGCTCATCCAGGTGCTGCTTTCGATGACGCACGCCACCGCCGAGGGCAGCCTCGCGATGGAAGCGCACGAGATCGAGGACGCGCCGGCGCCCGAGACGGATTTCCTCGGGCAACTCCTGAAGCCCCTCGCCGGCGCCTTCGACGGCGCGGCGCAAATGGGCAAGGACCTCCTCGCGCAGGGACGCAATCTCGCGTCCAATCCGCAGGACGCGGCCGGCGCGCTACAGGGCATCGCGCGCAAGGGCGTGGAGCTCGCCGCCGAGGTCGGGCGGCTCGCGCTCATGGGACGCGATGCCGCCACGCGCTTCAAGGGAGCGCTCGGCACGCGCAAGAGAGTCGCCTGGGCGACGCCGCTTCCGCTCGACCAGGTGAAGATCGTCGGCAAGGCGCTTGGCTGTTCGATCAACGACGTGTTGCTGTCGATGGCGGCCGGCGCGCTGCGCGACTATCTCGCGGAAAGGGGCGATTCAGTCGACGGCGTCGAGATCCGCGCCATCGTTCCGGTGAACCTGCGCCCGGTCTCGCAGGCGGGAAACCTCGGAAACCACTTCGGTCTGGTTTTCCTCGGGCTGCCGATCGGCATCGCGCACCCGCTCGAGCGCGCCTACGCCGTGCGCGCCCGCATGCGCGAGCTCAAGGGCTCCTACCAGCCGCTCATCGCGCTGGGCCTGCTCAGCGCCGTGGGATACGGTCCGCGAGTGCTCCAGGACCAGGTGACCCATCTCCTCGGCCAGAACGCGAGCGTCGTGATGACGAACGTGCCCGGGCCGGCGCATCCCCTCTACTTCGCCGGGCGGCAAGTCGTCGAGCAGGATTTCTGGGTGCCGCAATCGGGCGGGATCGGCATGGGCGTTTCGATCCTCTCCTACGACGGGCGCATCCAATTCGGCGTCATCACCGATGCCGGGCTCGTTCCCGATCCGGACCGAATCGCGGATCGCTTCGCGGGCGAATTCGAAAAACTCCTCTGGATCACCCTCATGAGCCAGTGGCCGACCGCAGAAGCGGGAACCGATGGTCCTTCCGCGGCCGTCGCCCCGGAATCGTCGGAGACCCAATCCCCGTCCAAGAAAGTCCCCAAGCGCTTCAGGAACCTCTGAGCGCGGCGATCACGTCCATTTCCACCAGGTAGCCATAGTGCAGGTGCGGCACCGGCACGACGGTGCGCGCCGGGCGGTGCGCGCCGAGAGCTTCCGCATAGATCGCGTTGAAGGCTGGCCAGTGGGTGATGTCGGCGATGTAGACAGTCGCCTTGACGATGAGGTCGCCGCCGCTGCCCGCCGCTTCCAGGATCGCCATGACGTTGGCGAGCACCTGGTGGGCCTGGTCCTCGAAGGATTCGAGCCGGCGCTCGGGATCTTCGGGCACCACCGGCAGCTGGCCCGCGACGTAGACCAAGCCCGCGTGCACGATGGCCTGCGAATAATGGCCGCGCGCCGTGGGCGCCGCCGGAGTCGAAATCGGTTTCATGAAAGCAAAACGGGCCGGCTTTTCTTGCCGGCCCGTCGTTCCCGTAGGTGAATGATTACTTGAGGTGCTTGGAGACCAGCTTGGTCATCTCGAACATCGAGACCTGCTTCTTGCCGCCGAAGACTTCCCTGAGCTTGTCGTCTGCATTGATCATGCGGCGATTGGTCTTGTCCTGGAGGTTGTTCTTCTTGATGTAACCCCATAGTTTGCTGGTAACTTCGGTGCGGGGCATTGGGTTCGCACCGACCACGCCGGCCAAAGTGGCGCTCGGCATCATGGGTTTCATGAACGCGGCATTCGGCTTGCGCTTCGCTGCGGGCTTCTTGGCTTTCGCGGCTGCCGGCTTCTTGGCTGCGGCTTTTTTCATCGGCTTCTTCGCGGCGGACTTCCTGGCCGCCGGCTTTTTCGCTGCCTTCTTGCCTTTCTTCGCTGCCATTGATGAATCCTCCAATCTGTTGGTGACGTTGAATTCTGGTCATCCCGCCTCAATAGGCGCGACGGTGAGAGGATGCACAAGGGCAAAACAACTTGTCAATGGTTTTCACTCGGAAAAGCGCTTTTTGCGCTGTGCGTGTCGCGGGCGCAACACGACGCTATTCAAGCTCGGCCTTGGCCGCTTCGACGTCGAGCTTCTCCATGGCGTCGCGAGGCTTCATCGCTCCGGCACGGGCATAGAGCGTGCCCGCTTCCTCCACGCTCTTCTTGCCGTGGAGCATCACCAGCCCGTTGGCGGCCTCGATATGGGCGATCGGCGAGTCGGGCGTGAGCGCGAGCGCCTTGCGCAGGTGCGCTTCGCCCGCTTCCTTCTTCGCGCCATAGGTGAGACCGCCTACCAGCGCGCCCACCTTGTCGATGATCTCGGCGTGGTACATGCCCATGGCCACGTGAGCCTCCGAATGCCGCGGCTCGAGCTTGAGCGCTGCTTCGAGCGCGCTGCGGATCTTTCCGCCGTAGCCTTGCGCGAGGGCTTTCACGACCGAGATCCGCTGGCTGTACCGGCCCGCGGCGTACGCGTGGAGATAGTGCGCATTCGCATTCTTCGGCTGCTCGCGCGCCTGCGCCTCGGCGCGTTGCATCACCTCCTCGAAGAGCGCGATCTGGATCGCCTGGCGCGCCTCCACGCCGTTCGCGTAGATCGCCTGGGCCTTGTTCGCTGCCGTGATTCCCGCGCCCCCAGCTTCGAGGCCGCGCGCGACCGCGGCGGCAAATTCTCCCTGGTGGAATAGGCGCCAGGCCTCCTGCACGCCGGCATCCTTCGGGAAGGGCTCGCAATCGCCCTTGTGCAACTTGTCCCAATTCTTCTTGAGCGCGTCGCCGGCATACGAGAACGCCTTCGAAGGGTGTGGAAAGTCAGTCCATTTGGTCTTCGCCATCGTCGGTCTCCTCGCAACCTAATCGATATATTGCCGGCTCAGCTGGTCGAGGTGCTGGCGCGCTTCTCCCACCAGATACGGTGAAACGAGCGCGAGCACCTGGTAGGCGCCCTGCCCCAGGTCGGCGCCGGAAAGATCGTCGCGCTGCCCACGAAGCGACTGGAAATTGAGCCAATACGTGGCGACCACGAGCACATTGCGCGCCACCGAACCGATCTCGTCGCGGCTCGCCCTCATCGCGCCCGCACGTACCAGCCCTTCGCACAGGCCCACCACGACGTCGAGCTTGCGGTCGATGATGCGGTTGAAAGGACCCCGCAGCTTGTGGCTGCGCGCGAGCAGGTCGTCCAGGTTTCGATACAGGAAACGATAGTCCCAGATCGCCTCGAGGACGAGATGCAGGTAGAGCCATAGGTCCTCGATGGCCCGCGCGGCGTCTGCCGAGGGCCGCGGATCGATGTCGATTCGCGACGCGAAGCGGCCGAAGAGCCGCTCGACGATCTGGTCCTTGTTGCGGAAGTGGTAGTAGAGATTGCCCGGGCTCATGTTGAGCGAGTCGGCGATCATTCCCGTGGTCACATTCGCTTCGCCGCGCTCGTTGAACAGGCGCAGGCTTTGCGCGAGGATGCGCTCGACGGTGCGTTGCGTGCGCAGCGCATTGCCGTCCGGCGCCGCGGAGCGTGCCATCAGGCGCCGGCGGCTGCGCGCTCGCCTTCGATCCAGCGGCGCAGCTCCTCGAGGGAAGCGCGCAAGTCGGCTGCGGCTTCGGGCAGCCGCCGGACGTCGAGGGGCGAGCGGCGCTGCGAGCCGAGGACGAGGTCGAGGCGACGGCTCTCGTCATCGAGCATTGGCCAGCGAAAGCGGATGCCGTGGCGCGCAAGGATCGGCTCGAGCTCGCCCGCCCGCTGGACCAGGTCGCGGCGCGTGCGCTGGTACGCATGCTCGCAGACGCGGCTGCGCGTCGCGTAGCCGAAAAGGTTGGTAAAGAAGACTTCGCTGTCGTCCGATTCGGGCTGGAAGAGCAATACGTCGGCGCCGCGGTATTGCGTGCGGTAATTGGAAAGGCCGACGGTGAGGCGCGAGTGGATGATCGCCCTGAAGGTCTGCGACAAGACGACCGGCAAGCCGCCTTCGACCAGCCGGGCGTGGGGCGGCTTTCCCTTGGCCGCGGCGAGCTTGGCGTCGTATGGGACGATGGGATTCACGCAGAGCACGAGCTTCATGCCGTCATCGAGCGCTTCCGAGGCGTGGAGCGTCTTTCGCAGGGCCCCGTCGACGAAACATTGCCCATCGATCTCGACCGGTGGAAAGAGGCCGGGGAGCGCGGAGCTCGCCTGCACCGCCTTCGAGATGGGGACGTGGTCGCGTCCCGGCCGCCCGAAGCTCACGCTCTCGCCGCTATCGAGATCGGTCGCGACGAGGTAGAGGCGCCGGCTGAGGTTGCGGAAGTCGTTGGTTCGTCCGGGGCGCGTGAACGCCGCCGCCAGGTAATCGTGGATCGCCTCGTTGTCGAACACGCCGGTCGGTATCGCCTGCCCGAGCGGCGCGAAGGACTCGAGCGCGCCGGAGGCGAAGGGCCGCGTCACGTAGCGCCACGCCGAGCGCAGCAGGAGCGGCGGCAGCGACTTCGCGCGGCGCCGGTACTCGCCGAAGGCCGGGCGCATGAAGACCTCGGGCGTGAGCGCGCCTTGTTCCCCGCCATCCTCGATGAAGAGCGCGTAGATCTCCTCGAGGGGAATGCCGTTGGCGAGGGCGGCGGCGAGGAAGCTGCCGGCGCTCACGCCGACATAACAGTCGAGCTCGTTGAGATCGAGCCCGTCGAGCGATTCCTGCAGCGCGAGAAGCGCGCCGATCTCGTAGATGGCGCCGAACGGCCCGCCTCCGGCAAGCGCGAGCCCGATCGGCGCTCGTTTCCGAGACTTGCGCGTCAAGATCAGGCGCGAGCGCGCGTGCGCTTGAGCTGCGCGACGCTCGCCTGCAGCTGCGCGACCTGGCGTGAAAGCGCGCGGACGTCGCTCGACGTCGGGACGCCGAGCTTGGAGATCGCCTTGGAGACGCGCTCCTCGAAGACCTTCTCGAGATGGGTCACGACCTCGACCGTCTTCGTGCGCGCTTCGCCGGCGCGAGCGAGGGCGGCTTCGCGCGCTTCGCTGGCCTTGTTGATCGCGAGCTTGCGCGTGCCGTCGATGCGGGCAGCCAGGGCCTTGCGCGCCGAGATCGTGAATTTCCTGAAAGCCGCGGCCGGCGTGGCCGGTTTCGCGGGGGTCTTCGCCTTGCGGTTGGTGCGTGTCATTTTCTCTCCTTTGGGGGACGGTGGATTGCAACTGGTCCGAGCATAGGAGAAAGAATTAGAGCGATCACACTATTCTTGCGAGGCTCACTCGCGGCTGCGGCGAACACCTCGGAGTGTATCATCGCCCGAAAAGCCGCAGCATCCTCGAAGGAGCTTCCCCATGACCTATTTCGTGACCGGCGCGACCGGCTTCATCGGCCGTTTTCTCGTGGACAAGCTCATGCGGCGCGAGGGCACCATCTTCGTCCTCGTGCGCAAGGGTTCGGTGAAAAAGTTGGACGAGCTGCGCTCACGCTGGGGCGACGAAGGCAACCGTGTCGTGGCGGTCGTCGGCGATCTCGCCAAGCCGAAGCTTGGACTCGGCGCCGCCGAGGTCGCGAAGCTCAAGGGAAAGGTCAAGCACGTCTTCCATCTTGCCGCGATCTACGATCTCGCCGCCGACGCCGAGAGCCAGGAGAAGGCGAATATCGACGGCACGCGCAACGCCGTCGAGCTGGCGGAGGCGATCGAAGCGGGATGCTTCCACCATGTGAGCTCGATCGCCGCGGCCGGCCTCTACGAGGGTGTCTTCCGCGAAGACATGTTCGAGGAGGCCGAGGAGCTCGACCACCCGTACTTCAGCACCAAGCACGAGTCCGAGGGGATCGTGCGCAAGGAGTGCGGCCGCCCGTGGCGCATCTACCGCCCGGCGGTCGTCGTCGGCCATTCGCAGACCGGCGAGATCGACAAGATCGACGGCCCCTATTACTTCTTCAAGCTCATCCAGAAGATGCGCAACGCCCTTCCGCCGTGGATCCCCACGGTCGGCATCGAGGGTGGGCGCATCAACATCGTGCCGGTCGATTACGTCGTCGACGCCCTCGACCATATCGCCCACAAGAAGGGCCTCGATGGCGGCTGCTTCCATCTCACCGATCCCGAGCCGCGGCGCGTCGGCGAGATCCTCAACCTCTTCGCCCAGGCCGCGCATGCGCCGCAGATGACCATGCGGCTCAACGCGAAGATGTTCAGCTTCATTCCGTCGTTCGTGATCGACTCGCTGATGTCGCTCGCGCCCGTGCGGCGCATCCAGAAGCAGGTGTTGTCGGACCTGGGCATCCCGCGCGACATGTTCAAGTTCATCAACTACCCGACGCGCTTCGACAACCGCGAGGCCGACAAGGCGCTCAAGGGCAGCGGTATCAAAGTGCCGCGGATCGACGATTATGCGTGGCGGCTCTGGGACTACTGGGAGCGCCACCTCGACCCGGATCTCTTCATCGATCGCTCGCTCGCCGGGAAAGTGCGCGACAAGGTCGTGGTCGTGACCGGGGGGACCTCCGGAATCGGCGAGGCGACCGCGTACAAGCTCGCCGAAGCGGGCGCCAAGGTGGTCTTGGTCGCGCGCGACCCGGAGAAAGCAGCGCCGGTCACGGAACGCATCCGCGCGCTCGGCGGTGCGGCGACTTTCATCTCGTGCGACCTTTCGAGTCTCGCCGATTGCGACAAGCTCGTCGCCACCGTGCGCAAGGACTTCGGGCGCGTCGATTTTCTCGTGAACAACGCCGGACGCTCGATCCGCCGCGGCATCGCCTCCTCATACGACCGCTTCCACGACTTCGAGCGCACCATGCAGCTCAACTACTTCGGCAGCCTGCGCCTGATCATGGGGTTCCTGCCGGTGATGGTGGCCCAGGGCGGTGGCCATATCATCAACATCTCCTCGATCGGCGTGCTCACGCGCGCGCCGCGCTTCTCCGCGTACGTGGCCTCGAAGGCGGCGCTCGATGCGTTCAGCGAGTGCGCCGCGAGCGAGTTCATCGACAACCAGGTCCACTTCACCACCATCAACATGCCGCTGGTGCGCACGCCGATGATCGCGCCCACCAAGATGTACAACAGCGTACCCACCTTGAGTCCCGAGGAGGCGGCCGACCTCGTCGTGCAAGCGGTCGTCTACCGGCCGGTTCGGATCGCCACGCGCCTTGGCGTTTTCGGCGAGATTTTGCACGCGGTCGCTCCGAAGGCGACGCAGATCATCCTCAACGCCGCCTTTCGCATGTTCCCGGATACGGCGGCGGCGCAAGGCAAGAAAGGCGCCGAGGCGAAGGAAGTCGAGCTCACGCCCGAGCAGATCGCCTTTGCGCAAATTACCCAGGGAATCCACTGGTAGGAAGGAGCTACGCGATGGCAACTCGTCCGAAGCCCGGCGACCGGGCACCCGATTTCGACGGCGTCACCACCGACGGCCATCGGATATCGCTCGCGGATTACCGCGGCAACAAGCTAGTGATGTACTTCTATCCCAAGGACGACACGCCCGGCTGCACGAAGCAGGCGTGCTCGCTGCGCGACCACAACGCGGAAATCGCGGCGAAAGGCGCTTCTGTCATCGGCGTCTCCACCCAGGACGAGCGCTCGCACCAGGCGTTCACGAAGAAATACGGCCTCACGTTTCCATTGCTGGCCGACACCGACGGTGACGTGGGCCGCGCCTACGGCGTGCTCGGCGGCGACGGGCTCCTCGCGAAGCTCAAGACCGCGGTGGGCTTCGCCGACCGGATCACCTTCATCATCGACGAAAAGGGGCGCATCGCCCACGTCATCGATCGTCCGGACGTCGCGAACCACGCCGAGGAAGTGCTCGCCCTCCTCTAGGAACGAAGCGTGCAAGCGCGGCCGCAGTATACAATCGCGCAAAATGTTGCTTCACGCCGCGACGATTTTCGTCAGCGCCTTCCTGCTTTTTCTCATCCAGCCCGTCCTCGCCAAGCAGATCCTGCCGTGGTTCGGTGGTGCGGCGATCGTGTGGACGACGTGCATGGTGTTCTTCCAGCTGGTCCTCCTGCTGGGGTATGCCTATGCGCATGGCCTTGCGCGCCTGATGCCGCGCACGCAGATGGCCATCCACGTGACGCTCCTCGCCGCGAGCCTCGCCTTCCTGCCGATCGCGCCGGACGCCGCATGGAAGCCCACCGGTGGAGAGAATCCCATCACCGGCATCCTCGCGCTTCTGTTTGCCACCGTCGGCCTGCCGTATTTCCTGCTGTCGTCGACGAGCCCGCTGGTGCAATCCTGGTTCGCGCGGGCCTTTCCCGGCTCGAGCCCCTATCGGCTCTTCGCGCTGTCGAACTTCGCTTCCATGAGCGCGCTGCTCGGTTATCCCTTCCTCATCGAGCCGTGGTATCGCAACGCGGAACAGTCGCAGTACTGGTCGGCCGGCTTCGCGCTCTTCGTGCTGCTGTGCGCGGCGCTCGCCTGGCAGAGTCGCGCCCTCCCCCCGCTCACTGTCGAGGGTGGCCAGACCGCGGCGACCAGCGACGAGCCGCCTCCCTCGGGACGCGCGATCGCTTTCTGGCTGCTCTTGTCCGCGATGGGCTCGGTGACGCTGCTCGCCGTCGCCAACCATCTCACCCAGAACATCTCGTCGATCCCGCTGCTTTGGGTCGTGCCGCTCGCGCTCTACCTGCTCACGTTCATCCTGTGCTTCGAGGGACGCGCGTGGTACCGGCGGGACATCTACCTGGGATTGCTGGTGTGGTTCGTGTGCATGATGGCGTGGTTCCTCGCGGACAAGAGCCTGCAGTTCGAGCTCCTCTGGCACATCGGCGTGTTCTGCCTGGGGCTCTTCGTCGTGTGCATGTTCTGCCACGGCGAGCTCGCCCTGCGCCGTCCGGGGCCGCGCCACTTGACGCTCTTCTACCTGGTGGTCTCGCTGGGCGGGGTCATCGGCGGCGTCCTTGTCGGGATCGTGGCTCCGCTGACGCTGCCCGGGTACCTGGAGCTCGAGATCGCGCTGGTGATGATCGCGGCGATTGCGCTCGTCACCAATTTTCATCGGCCGCTGCCGGTCGTGGCGATGTTCGTCGTCGTGGCGTTGTTCACGGCGGGCGCTCTCGCCTACCGCGTTCAGACCTTCACCGAGGACACCGTCTTCATCGGCCGGAACTATTACGGAGTCCTGCGCGTGAAGGAAATGCGCTCGCGCAGCGACGATCCCGAAACCGCCTACCGCTCGCTGGTTCACGGCGCGATCCTCCATGGCGAGCAGTGGCTATCGGAGAAGTGGCGGCGCTCCGCGACCACCTATTACAAGACGACCTCGGGGATCGGCCGCACGCTGCTCGCCTACGAAGGCCTGCCGATCCGCGTCGGCATCATCGGGCTCGGCGCGGGCTCGATCGCGGTGTACGGGGACGCGGACGATGTCTATCGCTTCTACGACATCGATGGTCGTCCTCGGTGACGCCCGCCTAAACCTCGAGCGCGAGCCGCCGCAACAGCTCGATGTCCTCGCCATCGATGCCTTTTCGGGCGATTCAATCCCGGTTCACCTCATCACCTACGAGGCCGTGGGCCAATACCTGCGCCACATGAAGCCCGACGGCGTGATGGCCTTCCACGTGTCGAACCGCTTCCTCGACCTGAAGCCGGTGCTGCTCGCGATCGCCGAGAAGCGCGGGCTCGAATACGCCTACCTGCACGAGACCAGCGAGGACGGCGGCACGACGAGCGATTGGATCCTCATCACGCGCAACAAGCCCTTCATCCTGCGGCCGGGAATCGTGGAGGCGATCGAGCCGGTCGCGCCTCAGCCCGACTGGAACCTCTGGACCGACGACTTCAACAATTTAGTCCAAGTCTTCAAATACTGACAGCGGGGCGGCCGTTGGAGCCGACGACGGAGTCGCCGCTCAACAACGCGTGACAGGGACAGGGTCTGGCTGACAGCTCGGAAGAACAGCCGAGTGAATGCGCTACTCGAGCGCCTCGGCAACGCGATCGGCGATGAGGGCGCTCACGCGCTCGTTCGCTTCCACGGTGACGCCGGCGATGTGCGGCGTGCACAGGAGACGGGGCGCGCCGGCGAGCGGCGTGCCGGCGGGCAGCGGCTCCTTTTCAAAGACGTCGAGCGCGGCGCCGCCCAGTCGCCCGGCGCGCAGCATGGCAGCGAGCGCGGCTTCGTCCACGAGGCCGCCGCGCGCCGTGTTGATCAACATCGCGTCACGTTTCATGAGCGCGAGGCGCGCGCTGCTCAGGAGCCCGCGGGTCTCGGGCGTAAGTGGCACGTGCAGCGACACGACGTCGCTCTCGGCGAGCAGTTGGTCGAGCGTGCGCGGCGGCCCATCCACCAAGCGCCATGCCTCGTCATCGGCGGGCAGGTAGGCGTCGTACGCGATGACGCGCATGCCGATCGCCGCGGCTTTGCCTGCCGTGAGCTGCCCGATGCTCCCCAGCCCGATAAGGCCCAGCACCTTGCCCGCCGCCTCGCGCCCCTGCGAGAGCATATGGCGCGGCCAAGTACCCGCCTCGACCGCACGCGTCGAGAAGAACACGCCGCGCAAGCCGCCGAGCGCCGCGGTGATCACGTATTCCGCGACCGATTGGGCGTTCGCGCCGCTCGCCGGAATCACGCGGATGCCGCGCGCGCCACAGGTGTCCATGTCGATGTTGTCGAGGCCGACCCCAAGCCGGCCCACCACGCGCAGCTTTCGCGCCGCTTCGAGGAGCTTGCCGCGAACCTGCGTGCGATTGCGCACGATCCACGCATCGGCAGCGGGAAGCGCGCCTTCGAGCGCGCGCTCGTCGTCGACGAGTTTCGGGCGATAGTCGACGTCGAAGCGCGCGGCGAGCCGCGCCACCGCGGGCGCATCCATGAACTCGCTGATGACGATCCGGGCGCTCACTCGATCACGCCGATTTTCCCGACATGCGACCCCATGTACCAGAGACGACCATCGGCTGCGACGATCATCTTCCGGATGCCGGTGTTGCGCGTGGGGAGCTGGATCACCTGCATCTTCTCGGTGGCCGGATCGAAGCGGACGACGGTGTTGGCGCTGATCTCGTTGACCCAGGGGTGGCCGGCGCCGTCGACGGTCACCGCGTAGGCGCCGCCGCCCCGGCCGCCCGGCAGCTTGTAGGCCTTCAGGATCTTCCGCGTGGAGGGATCGAACTTGACGAGCTCGTTCGAGCCGTAGAACGCCCACCATAGGATCGAGCCGTCGGCGTTCGCGGCCACGCGCCGCGGGCCGCTGCCGCCCTCGACCTCGATTTCCGTGATCTTGCCGGTCTTTGGATCGAGCCGTCCCAGGCGGTCGCCCGAGAGCTGGCAGAACCACACCGCGCCGTCCTTGGACAACGCGAGGCCGTATGGGCCGCCACGCGTCGGATACTCGGTGATCTTGCCGGACATGGGGTCGAGCCTTCCGATGCGCCCGCCCTGGTCGGTGAACCAGATGATTCCATCCGCGGACTGGATCAGCGTATGCGGGGAGCCGCTGGACGGCGCCTTGTACTCGACGACCTTTCCCGTTGCCGGGTCGAGCTTGCCAATGGTTCCGTTGCCGTTACCCGTGTAGAAGACCATGCCCTGCTTGTCGACCAGCAACCCGTGGGGGCGCGCGCCTTCCGGCATGTCCCATTCGCGAAACTTCTGCGTGCGCGGGTCGAAGTGCGCGATCTTGTTGCCGTTCATCACCGCGATGTAGAGCGTGCCGTCGGGGGCCAGCGCCGGATCGCGCGCGAATTTGGGCGTCGGCACGTCCCACTCCCGGACCTGTCCCTTCACCGCCGCAAGCGTGCCGGGCGTGACGTTGTAGTTGGATCCACCGGCGAATGCGCCAAGCGATGCGGCGGCTACAAACAGGAATAGGCTCGGTTTCATGGGACCTCCGGTTCTCCAATCTAGCATTCAGCGCCGCGCCAGATACGCGGTCACTTCCTCGCGATCGTGGTAGAGCTGCTTCATCCGCAGGAAATAGCCACCGCCGCCCAGCGCCTCGTCGATCAGCGCCCGGCAGCGCTCGACTTCCTCGTAGCGCTTCTTCATCGGCAGCTTCAGGTTGAAGATCGTCTCGCGGCACCAGCCCTCGGCGATCCAGCGCGCGGCGAGCCGGGCGATGCGCGCCGGGCTCTCCACCATGTCGCACACCATCCAGTCGAATGGCTCCGTGGGCCGGAACGTGAACCCGTCCATGCGCCGATGCTTGACCTGTCCGGTGTCGAGGAGCTTCGCGTTCATCGGCCCGTTATCGACGGCGATGACACTGAAACCGCGCTGCACCAGCTGCCACGTCCAGCCGCCGGGTGACGCGCCGAGGTCCGCCGCGGTCATTCCGGGCACGAGGCGCCGGCTCTGCTCGCTCTCCGGAACGAACTCCATCAGCGCCTCGGCGAGTTTGAGCGTCGAGCGCGAAGGCGCGCTCGACGGCATGCGCAACCGCGCAATGCCCATCGGCCAGCGCGAGCTGCGGGCGATGTCCGTCACCCCGACGTGGCAGGCCGCACCTCCCACGAAGAACACGTGCAGGCGCTCTTCAGCCTTCGCGTCGATCGCCACGCCTTCCTTGCGCAGGGCTTTTTCGAGATGGGGCCTGAGAGTACGCGCGAGCGAAGAGAGCGCCTTTCCGTCGTTCGTGTCGGGCATCTCGATCCACAGCGCGGCAAAGCGCTTGCCGACGGCGCGTGCCGCGGAGGCGATCGGCGACACCCGGTCGCCCGGGGGAAGCCCTTGCAGGAGCTGGCCCACGCGCACGAGCTGGCGCGGGAAGACGAGGCGCGCGAGCTCGAGGTGCTGCCCGAGCTCGATTCCCGTCGCCTCCTGGTGGGGCTGGAAGAGGGCGAACCCGCTGTCGGGCCGCGCCTTCACGAAGCCGCTCCCGCCCATCTCCTCCGCCGCCGCCGTCAATTCCTGCGCGCACTCACGCTCGAATCCCGCGCGGCAGTACACGAGGAGATTCGGCGGCTTCACGCGGAAAGCGCATGGCGAAAAAGGGCGAAGAAGTTCCCGCTGGTCCGCGAAGCGATCGTCTCGAGGTCGGTGCCGCGCAGGCGCGCGATTTCCTCCGCGACGTGGCGAACGAAGCCCGGCTGGTTCATCTTGCCGCGGTAGGGCACGGGAGCGAGGTAGGGCGAGTCGGTTTCGACGAGCATCCGCTCGAGGGGCACCTGCCTCGCAACTGCCTTGACGGTGTGCGCGTTCTTGAACGTGACGATGCCGGAGAACGAGATATGGAATCCGAGATCGATCGCGGCGCGCGCGACATCCCACGTCTCGGTGAAGCAATGCATCACCCCGCCTACCGCGCCCGCATCCTCCTCGCGCATGATGCGCAGCGTGTCCTCGGCCGCTTCGCGAGTGTGAATCACGAGCGGCTTCCCGCAGGCCCGCGCCGCCCGGATGTGCGTGCGGAAGCGGCCACGCTGCCACTCGGTGTCGCCTTCGACGCGGTAGTAATCGAGACCGGTTTCCCCGATGGCGACGACCTTGGGATCGTCCGCCATTTCGAGCAGCTCCTCCATGAGGACCTCGCGCCCATCGCGCCGCTCGTCGGGATGCACTCCCGCGGAGCACCAGAGGTTCGGCTGCGAGCGCGCCACGGAGAGCACCGCGGGAAAGGTCTCGAGCGTCGTGCTGATGGTGAGCGCATGCGTGACGCCATTCGTGCGCATCTCAGCGAGCACCGCTGAAAAATCGGCCTGCAGCTCCGGGAAATCGAGGTGGCAGTGGGAATCAACGAGCATGCCCCGAATTCTACGGGTCGCGGCGATGCCCGGGTGCCGTGCTAGCCGTGGTCGCGGTACATCCAGTCCCTGGTGAGCGGCAAGTCCGTTCGACCGGTCTTTGTCTGCTTCGAGGCGAGGATCTGGTAGATCGAGACCCAGCACTGCTCGAAGGCATGCGCGCAGCCGGCGAGATAGATGCGCCAGATGCGCGCGGTGCGCTCGTCGGCGGCCGCGACCGTCTCGGGAAGGCGGCGCTCGAAATTCGCGCTCCAGATGTCGAGAGTCTTCGCGTAATGCCGCCGCAGGCACTCGACGTCGTGCACCTCGAGCCCCTGGTCGCTCATGTCCCGCGCCACGAGGTGCAAGTGCGGCAATTCGCCTTTCGGAAAGACGTAGCGCGCGATGAATTCGCCGCCGCCCATCCCGACCGAGCGGTTGCTGGTGTCGAAAGTGGTGATGCCATGGTTCATGAAGAGCCCGCCTTCGCGCAGCAGGCGTTTCACGGCGCCGAAATAGGTCGGAAGGTTGCGCAGGCCCACGTGCTCGAACATGCCGACGCTCGCGATACGGTCGTAGGCGCCCTCGCCTTCGTGGTCGCGATAGTCCTGGAGGAGCACCTTGCAGCGGTCGGCGAGCCCGGCAGCGCGAATGCGCTCGTTCGCGAGGCGATGCTGGTTTTCCGAGAGCGTGATCCCGGTCGCGTGCACGCCGTATTTCTCGGCTGCGCGGATGACGAGCGCTCCCCAGCCGCAACCGATGTCGAGGAACCGATCCCCGGGCGCGAGGCGGAGCTTGCGGCAGATGTGGTCGAGCTTCTGCAACTGCGCGGCCTCGAGCGAATCGGACTCGTCGCGGAAATAGGCGCACGAATAAACCATGCGCGGGTCCAGCCAGAGGGCATAGAACTCGTTGGAAACGTCGTAGTGGTGCCGGATCGCGTCGCGGTCGACCCGTTTCGTGTGGCGCACGGCGCTCGTGGAGTCATCGAAGAGCGTCCATTTGGCGGATCGGGCGATCGCCTCGGCGCCGCGGATCGCTTCACGCACATCCCCTTCGAGGTCGTACTGGCCATCGATGTAGGCCTCGGCCAGGGTGAGCAGGCTCGGCCTCGCCAGCGCGGCGGCTCCCGAGGCCTCCTTGAAGCGCATCGTCACGCTCGGATTCTCGGACAACGCGACCTCGCGCCCGTCCCACAGCACCACGCGCACCGGCGCCTGGATGTGCTTCTTCAAGTGCGACAACGCGCTTTCGATGGGCCTTTCCCAGAACACGACGCCTCCTCACGAAAACCCGGAACAGTCCCCGATTTCAGTGCGGCAGCAGCCCTGTCTAGATCGTGTGCGTCGGCCGGGAGGACTGCAGAGCACCTGCCAGCAGCCCTTCCACCTTCTTCTTCAGTTCTCGGCCCTGCTCGGTGTCCTTGAACTGCACGCCGATCCCTTGCGGGCGGTTGCCGGCGGTATGGACAGGATTGATCCATGCAACGTTCCCCTGGACGGGGATTTTCGCGGGATCGTCGAGCAACGTCAGCAATATGAGGATTTCCTCGCCCAACGTGTGGCTGCGGTTGCTCGGCAGGAAGATGCCGCCTCCCTTGAGGAAAGGGATCCAGGCGGCATAAAGCGCGGACTTGGAACGGATCACCAGAGTAAAGACTCCGGGCCGGTTCACCTGGGCATCCGCGGCGGTGGCGTCGTTCATGCGTTTGTTCGACCCGGCCCCGCAGGGGTCTCCGGGTGCGAGGAGGAAGTCGCCCGATTGTAGGTCAACAGGAGGTGCTCGGCCAGCAAGCGGGGATTCAGGGGATGAGCGGCCAACCGCCGGGCCTCCGCAAGCTCGCGGTCGAGGTGGAAGAGCGCCTCGGCGTCCGCCGAGCGCGCCCGCGCTTCGATCGCCACGGCCTCGCCGCGATGGTGGCGAATCGGCCCACCCGCGCGACGGCTCGCGAGGTCGTAGATCCAGGTTTGCATCCAGTAGAGGAAGCGCTCGACGCCCGCGCGGTCGATCGCGGCGGCGAAGTGCAGCGCGTTGGCGCCGCCCGGGCGCGCCAGCTCGGCGACGATACGCCGGCGAAACTCCGCTTCGGCCGGATCGGCCAACTCGCGCGCCAGCAGCGGCGCCCCGCCGGCGGACGCAAGCGCCGCGTCGGGTTCGGCGACGCCCTGCCCGCGCAGCCAACGCAGGGCCTCTTCCTTCGGTGGCGGCACAAGGGCCAGCGCGCGGCAGCGGCTTCGAATGGTGGGCAGCAGGCGCGACGGCTGATCGCTTACCAGCACGATCAGCGTGGCGCGCGGCGGCTCCTCGAGCGTCTTGAGAAGCGCGTTCGCCGCGGCCGGAGGCAGCGTCTCCGCGGGCCGGATTGCGAGCACGCGGTAGCCGGCGCGGTGGGTCGTTAGCGCGATGAAATCGGCGATGGCGCGAATCTGTTCGACCTTGATGACCAGGCTCTTCGACTTCTCGCTGCGCACCGGCTCGTCTTCGGGCAACTCTTCGTCGTCGGCCTCGGACTCGGGAATCAATTCGCGATAATCCGGATGATTGCCCTGCGAGAACCAGCGGCATGAATCGCATTGGCCGCACGCGAGTCCCGCTCGCGGCGTTTCGCAAAGCACCGATGCGGCCAACGCATGCGCGAACTCCACCTTGCCGATGCCGCGCGGGCCGTGGACGAGGAGCGCATGCGGCAATCGCGCCCGATCCTCGAGCAGGCGCCGCAACGTATCTTCGTGCCAGGGAAACGCGATCATGGAAAGGCGCGCTCGAACGCCGCGCCCAGGCGCGCGCGCACATCCTCGATCGCGCCCGAGGCGTCGATCACATGAAAGCGCCGCGCGTGCTCGCGCGCGCGCTCGAGGTAGGCGGCGCGCACGCGCTGGAAGAATTCGGCCGCCTCGCGCTCGAACTTGTCGGGCGCGCGCCCCTGCGCGCGCTGGCGCTCGTAGGCGATCACCGGATCGATGTCGAAGAGGAACGTGGCATCGGGTTGGCGCCCCGGATGCACGATGCGCTCGAAGGCGAGCACGGCGTCGCGCGACAATCCGCGGCCTCCGCATTGGTAGGCATAGGTCGCGTCGCTGAACCGATCGCAGATCACCCAGCGGCCGGCGGCGAGCGCGGGTTCGATCACCAGGGCGAGATGGTCGCTGCGCGCGGCGAACATCACCAGCGCCTCGGCCGTTGCGCCCATGGATGCCTGCAGCACGACGTTGCGCAGCTGCTCGCCCGCCGGCGTCCCGCCCGGCTCGCGCGTGACGACGGGCTCCGCGCCGAGGGCGCGCACGCGCTCGCGGATGAATTCGACGTGGGAGGACTTCCCCGCGCCGTCGATCCCCTCGAGCGTGATGAACCTGGGTTGCTTCATTTGTGCAGCTGGTATTTGGCCACGGCGCGATTGTGCTCGTCGAGGGTCTTCGAGAACTGGTGCGAGCCGTCGCCCTTCGAGACGAAATAGAGCGCGTCGGTGTCGGCGGGGTTCACCGCGGCCTGCAGGGAGGCGGCGCCCGGCATTGCGATCGGCGTAGGCGGCAGGCCGTCGCGCGTATAGGTGTTCCACGGCGTGTCGGCTGCGAGGTCCTTCTTGCGGATGTTGCCGTCGAACGCCTGGCCCATGCCGTAGATCACCGTCGGATCCGTCTGCAGCCGCATGCCGCCCTTCAGCCGATTGAGGAACACCGCGGCGATGAGCGCCCTCTCGGCCGCCACCCCGGTCTCCTTCTCGACGATCGAGGCGAGGATCAGCGCTTCATAGGGCGTGGCGAGCGGCACTTTCGGATCGCGCGCCGCCCAGGCGTCCGCGAGCTTCTTCTTCATGGCCGCATGGGCCTTGCGCAGGATCTCGACATCGCTCACGCCCGGGGCGAACCGGTAGGTGTCGGGAAAGAGCCAGCCCTCCGCCGACCGATCGCCGATGCCGATGTCGGCGAGGATGTCCGCGGGAGCCTTTCCGGCAAGCGTCTGGCGCACGCGCGGATTCGAGCGCAACTGCTCGAGCCATTGCCTGAAGGTCGTCCCTTCGATGAAGGCCGCCTCGATGAACACGACGTCGCCGCGCGCGAGCTTGTCGAGGAGCTCGCCCGGTGTCAGCGCCTTCTCCAGCCGGTACGTACCCGCCTGGATGCCGGTGGATTTTCCCAATGCGCGTCCCAGGACCCAGAACGTATGCGGGTCGGGCAAGAGGCCTTCGTCGTACAGGTGGCGCGCGATCGACTTGAGGCTGGCTCCCGTCTTCACGGTGAAATCGAACGGGACGCTCGGCGGCGTGAGCCGCGCTGAGGTGAAGTACGCCAGCCACGCGCCGGCGCCGATGACGAGGGCAAGCGCGCTGCTGGCGAGGAACCGGGCGATTCTGCGCAGGGCCGGATCGAAGCGGTCAGTGAAAGCGCCGGAACGCGAGCGTGCCGTTCGTTCCGCCGAATCCGAACGAGTTGGAAAGCGCGACTTCGATTTTCATCTCGCGCGCGGTGTTCGGCACGTAATCGAGGTCGCACGCGGGATCGGGCGTGAAGATGTTGATCGTCGGGGGCGACACCTGATGATGAACGGCCAGCGCCGTGATCACCGCCTCCACGCCACCGGCGGCTCCGAGCAGATGGCCGTGCATCGATTTGGTCGAATTCACCGCGAGGCGGCGCGCGTGATCGCCGAAGGCGGCCTTGACTGCGGCCGTCTCGTTCGCATCCCCGAGCGGCGTCGACGTGCCGTGCGCGTTGAGGTATTGGACGTCCGCGGGATTGATGCCCCCGTTCTTCATCGCGGCGAGCATCGCCCGCCTCGGGCCGTCCATGTTGGGCGCGGTGATGTGGTTCGCGTCGGCGCTCATTCCCATGCCCGCAAGCTCGGCGTAGATGCGCGCGCCGCGCTTCTTCGCGTGCTCGAGCTCCTCGAGGATGACCACGCCCGAGCCCTCGCCCAGCACGAATCCGTCGCGATCCTTGTCGAACGGCCGCGAAGCGGTCGGCGGATCGTCGTTGCGCTCGGAAAGCGCCTTGCACGCGCAGAAGCCGCCGACACCCGAAAGGTTGACGCAGGCTTCCGCACCGCCCGCGATCATCACGTCGGCATCGCCGTATTCGATCACGCGTCCCGCGTCGCCCACGCAATGGGAGCTCGTCGTGCACGCCGAGACCATCGACAGGTTGGGACCCTTGGCGCCGAACTGAATCGAGATCAGCCCGGCGACCATGTTGATGATGGTGCCGGGGACGAAGAACGGCGAGATGCGCCGCGGGCCCTTGGCGATCATCTCGCGGATGTTGTCCTCGATCATCGGCAGTCCCCCGATTCCCGAGCCCATGTTGACGCCGACCCGCTCCGCGTTGGACTCGTCGATCTTGAATCCCGCATCGTCGAGCGCGAGCCGCGTCGCGGCGATGCCGTAGTGGATGAACAGGTCCGAGCGGCGCGTTTCCTTCAGCGGCATCCAATCGGACGAATTGAAGCCCTTCACCTCGGCCGCGATGCGCGTGGGCAACTGCGCGGCGTCGAACCTGGTGATGGGCCCCACGCCGCTCACTCCCGCGAGCAGGTTCTTCCACGCATCGGCCACGCCGATGCCGACGGGCGAAACGATGCCCAGCCCGGTGACGACGACTCTACGCTTCGACATGGGGTTTCAGCTCACGCGACGGACGAAAGGTCCGCCGGGCGGGAAGGGATGCGGGAGGGTTACTGCTTGTTGTGCGCCTTGACGTAGTCGATGGCCTGCTGGACTGTGGTGATCTTCTCGGCGTCCTCGTCGGGAATCTCGCACTCGAATTCCTCTTCGAGCGCCATCACGAGTTCGACGTTATCGAGCGAGTCCGCGCCAAGATCTTCGACGAAGGAAGATTCGTTCTTGATTTCAGCTTCGGCGACGCCAAGCTGTTCCGCAACGATCTTCTTGACGCGTGCTTCAAGGTTGTCCATCGAGTTCCTCCACTCCTTTTTGTGCGGTTCGTGTTGCCAAAAGCGGCTAATTCTAGCATAGCGACTGGCCGCGGCCCGGGGCGAAAATGCCCATTAATCCATATACATGCCGCCATTCACGTGCAGTGTCGCGCCGGTGATGTAAGCCGCGGCCGGGGAGCACAGGAAAAGCACTGCCTGCGCCACGTCGTCGACCCGCCCGAGCCTGCCGAGGGGCACGTTTTCCAGCAGCTTCTTCGCCTGCTCTTCGGCCAGGGCTCGCGTCATGTCGGTTTCGATAAAGCCCGGAGCCACACAGTTCACCGTGATGTTGCGGCTGCCGACCTCGCGTGCGAGCGACTTCGAGAAGCCCACCATGCCGGCCTTGGCCGCCGCATAGTTGACCTGGCCCGGATTGCCGGTAAAGCCGACCACCGAGGACATGTTGACGATCCGGCCCGCGCGCGCCTTCATCATCGCGCGCAGCACCGCGCGCGAGAGCAGGAAGACGGCCTTGAGGTTGGTCGCCTGGATATCGTCCCACTCCTCGTCCTTCATGCGCGCGAGCAGGTTGTCGCGTGTAGCCCCCGCGTTGTTCACGAGGATGGAAACGGGACCGAAATCTTCCTGGACCTTCTCGATGAATGCAGCGACCTGTGCCGCGTCGCGGACGTCGAGCACGCGTCCGGCGCCCTTGGCGCCAAGATCCCCAATCGCCTTGGTGATCGCCTCGGCGCCCATCTCGGACGTCGAGGTGCCGATGACGGTGGCTCCGGCCTTGGCGAGCGCATGCAGAGTGCCCTCCCCGATTCCCCGGGATGCGCCGGTGATGACTGCGATCTGTCCTGCAAGCATGTTCATGCCTCTGGAATGGCCGCCGCGAGGGTGGCGGAATCCTGCACGGCGACGCATTCGACGTCGGCGGCAATTCGCTTGGAAAGCCCGGTGAGCACCTTTCCCGGTGCGCATTCGACGATGCGCCGCACGCCGTGCGCGGCGAGGAACTGGACGGTCTCGATCCAGCGCACCGGATGATCGAGCTGCTCGACCAGCGCGCGCCGAATATCGGCCGGGTCCCCGGAGGGTGCCGCGGAGCGGTTATGAACCACGGGAACCCGCGGCCTCTCGATCTCGATCGCGTCGAGGCGCTCCCTCAGCCGCTCGGCAGCCGGCCTCATGAGGCTGCAGTGCGATGGTGCGCTCATCGGCAGCATGACGGCACGCTTGGCCCCCTTCTCCTTCGCGAGCGCCATGCCTCGCTCGACCGCGCCGCGATGTCCCGCGATCACCACCTGTCCGGGCGAGTTGAGGTTCGCGGGCTCGAGCACTTCGCCTTGCGCCGCCGCCTCGCATACCTCGCGCAGCGCCGCTTCGTCGAGCCCGAGGATCGCGGCGATGCCGCCGGTCCCCTCGGGGACCGCGTCCTGCATCGCCTGCGCGCGCAAGCGAACCAGCGGCAACGCATCCTCGAAGCGCATGGCCCCCGCGGCCACGAGCGCCGAGTACTCGCCGAGGCTGTGGCCCGCGAACCACGCGGGCATCGGACCGCCGGCATCGCGCCACGCCCGCCAGCAGGCAACGCCGGCAACCAGCATCAGCGGCTGCGTGTTCACGGTCTGGTTGAGCGCTTCGGCCGGACCTTCGGTGACCATCTGCCAATAGTCGACCGCCACGAGCGACTGCGCCTCGCGGAACGTGGCCTCGACGACCGGCGTGTCGGCAAAGCCGCGCATCATGCCGACCGATTGCGAGCCTTGTCCCGGGAATACGATGGCTAGAGTCATCGTCGTCAGTAGCGGGCGAGCACCGAGCCCCAGGTAAAGCCGCCGCCGACGCCCTGCATCAGCAGCAGATGGCCGGGGCGCACGCGGCCATCGCGCACCGCCACGTCGAGCGCGAGCGGAATCGAGGCGGCCGACGTATTGGCGTGCCGGTCGACGGTTACGATGCACTTCGAATCGGGAACGCCGAGTTTCTTGGCGACGTGCGAGATGATGCGCACATTCGCCTGGTGGGCAATGTAGGCGTCGACATCGGCGACCTTCAGGCCATTGGCTTCAAGCGCTTCGTGCGCGCTCTGCTCGAGCACGCGAACCGCGAGCTTGAAGACCGCACCTCCGTCCATCTTGAGCGTGGGATCGCCCTGGATCGCGCCGCGGCAGACGTGACCGGGCGTGTTGAGGATCTGCGCATAGCTGCCATCCGCATGGAGGTGGCTCGAGAGCACGCCGGGCGTATCGGACGCTTCCAGCACCACCGCGCCGGCGCCATCGCCGAAGAGGACGCAGGTCGAGCGATCCGTCCAGTCGAGGATGCGCGAGAAGACTTCGGCGCCGACCACGAGGGCGCACCGGTGCGCGCCGGACTTGATGAAAAGATCCGCGCTCGCCAATGCGTAGACGAATCCTGAGCACACAGCCTGGATGTCGAAGGCGGCGCCGCGCTTCACCCCGAGCTTCGCCTGCAGCAGGCACGCGCTCGACGGAAACACCATGTCGGGCGTGGAGGTGCCGACCACGATGAGGTCGATGTCGGCCGGCGTGCGGCCGGCGCTCTCGAGCGCCTTGATGCAGGCATGCAGCGCGAGATCGCTCGTGAACTCGCCCTCGGCTGCGATGTGGCGCTGGCGAATCCCGGTGCGCTCGACGATCCAGTCGTCGCTCGTGTCGACCAGCGATTCGAGGTCGCGATTGGTAAGGACCTTTTGCGGCAGGTAGCCCCCCGTCCCGATGATGCGGGAGCAGGTCATGCGGCGCCTTCGGCAGCCGGTGCGCCGAGGGGGCCAAGCGCGTGCAGGCGGGCGATTTCCTCGCCGATGCGCTCGATCAGTCCGTTGCGGGCCTCGGTCGCCGCTCGCTCGAGCGCACGCGCGAACGCAACGCGATCGGCGGACCCGTGGCTTTTCACCACGATGCCCTTCAGCCCGAGGAGCGCCGCGCCGTTGTAGCGGCGATGGTCGACGCGGCGGCGGAAGCGCTGGATCACCGGATAGGAAACGAGCGCGGCGAAGCGCGTGAATATCGAGCGCGTATATTCTTCCATGAGAAAGTCGCCGACCATCTTCGCGACGCCTTCGGAGGCCTTGAGCGCGACGTTGCCGGCGAAGCCATCGCAGACGACGACGTCGGTCGTTCCCTTGAAGATGTCATTGCCCTCGACGTTGCCGTAGAAATTGAGCGAGCTCGCGCGCAAGAGCTCGCCCGCCTTCTTGACCACCTCGTTGCCCTTGATCTCCTCGGAGCCGATGTTGAGCAAGCCCACGCTCGGGCGCGCCTTGCCTTCCATTGCCGAAACCAGGGTCGCGCCCATGATCGCGAATTGCAGCAGCTGCTCGGGCGTGCAGTCGGCGTTCGCGCCGAGGTCGAGCGCATACACATGACCCACGCGGGTGGGCAACACGGCGCAGAACGCGGGCCGTTCGATGCCCGGCAGGGTCTTCAGGACGAATTTCGCGGTTCCCATGAGCGCTCCGGTATTGCCCGCGCTCACGCACGCCTGCGCTCGACCCGCCTTGACGAGGTCGATGGCGATGCGCATCGAGGAGTGTTTCTTGGTGCGAATGGCGGTGCGCACATCTTCGTCCATTGAGACGACTTCCGTCGCTGCGACCACGGCGAGGCGTTCATCATCGGCGGCGCGATGGCGCTTGAGCTCGGCTGCCAGCGCCTCGGGGCGGCCGACGAGGAGCAATGTCGCGTCGACATCGGAAGCGAGAAAGTCGAGGCTGGCGGGGACGGTGACGCCTGGACCGTGGTCCCCTCCCATGGCGTCGACGGCGATGACGGTTTTCATTGCAGACGAAAAACCGGGACTGGCCCAGTTTTTCGCGCGCTCACTCCTTCGTCTTGACGACCTTCTTGCCGCGGTAGTAGCCGGACGGCGAGATGTGGTGGCGCAAGTGCGTCTCACCGGTGGTCGGCTCTACGCCGGTTGGTGGGGACGCGAGGAAGTCGTGCGCCCGATGCATGCCGCGCTTCGACGCCGACTTCTTGTTCTGTTGAACGGCCATGGTGTTTCTCCTATTGGGACTTCTTCAAGTTCGCGAGCTTCGCGAACGGCGATGCGCTATCGGGGGCCGGCGCTTTCGTCCCGGCCTCCCCCTCTTCCAATCCTGGCTTGCGCGGGAGTCCCGGTTTTCGCGGCACCATCGGCAGCGCCAGGATCACCGCGTCTTCGACCAGCTCGCGAACCTCGATTTGCCCGCCCGCGACCAGAAAATCTTCCGTATCGCTTTCCTCCCCGATCGGCGGAAGACTCGACTCGTCGGCCACCAGCACCAACCGATCGTCGATGGAAACCGGGTGGCGAAACGTGTCCAATGTGGCCTGGCACGTGAGAAAAACGAAGCCTTCGATTATACACGACACCACTTTCCGACGCTCCCTGTCCAGGCCGGCGGAGACTCGGTAATGCAGCTCGCCGTCGTCGTTGGCGAGGCTCTCCAGAAGGCGCGGAAATACCTCGACCCCCAGTGTCTCTTCGAAGACCATGGGTCTTTCGGCGAGACGCTCCGGATCAAGCCTGGGCGTTTCGGGGCGGCGGGGCATAGTGATAGTTTACATTAGATATATATATTAATATATTGAATACAAAACAATTAATACTTGCTTCAGGATCCCCCTATCGGCGTGAGCTGCTCGGCCGGCTGGGGCTGCCGTTCGAGACCTGGTCGCCCGATGTGGACGAAGAGCCGCGCGCGAAAGAGGTGCCGCGCGATACCGCCACGCGCCTCGCGCGCCTCAAGGCCGGCGCGGCATCGGCACGCTGGCCCCAAGCATGGATCATCGGCTCGGACCAGGTCGCCGAGCACCAGGGAAAGCCCATAGGCAAGCCGGGCACCCTCGCCAATGCCCGAGCGCAGCTTCGCGCGATGCGCGGTGAGACCATTCTCTTCCATACCGCGGTTTGCCTCCTTCGTCCCGCAAGCGCGGGGGCCGCTGAAAAACTCGTCACCACGCAAGTCGCGTTCCGCGCGCTGGGCGACGACGAGATCGAACGCTATCTCGAACGCGAGCCCGCGTTCGATTGCGCGGGGAGCGCGAAGAGCGAAGGCCTCGGCATCGCGCTGCTGTCGCGGCTGGACGGTGACGATCCGACCGCGCTCGTCGGGCTCCCCCTGATCGCACTTTGCGCCATGCTGCGCGCCGAGGGCTTCGAGGTTCCCTGAATGGCTGCCGGCCGCCTCTTCCTCATCCCCTGCTCGCTATCGGAGGACACGCCGCCTCAGGACGTGGTTCCAGCGGCCGTCATGGATCGAATCCGCACCCTGGACAGCTTCGTCGTGGAGAACGCGAAATCGGCGCGGGCATTCCTCAGGGCCTGCGGCCATCCGCGGCCGTTGCGCGAGATCGCGATGGCGGAATTGAACGAGCACACACCCAGCGCGTCGATCTCGCCGCTGCTCGCGCCGGTGCGGGCCGGCAAGGACGTGGGGCTGCTTTCGGAAGCCGGCGCGCCCGCCGTCGCCGATCCCGGCTCGCAGCTGGTCGCTGCGGCGCACTCCGAAGGCATTCGCGTCGTGCCCCTGGCCGGACCCTCTTCCATCGTGCTCGCGTTGATGGCGAGCGGGCTCGAGGGACAGCGTTTCCGGTTCCTGGGCTACCTTCCCGCGCAAAGCACGCAGCGGCGCGCGGCGCTGGTCGAGCTGGAGCGGCAATCCGCAGCGAATGACGAGACGCAAGTTTTCATCGAGACGCCGTACCGCAACGACGCGCTGCTGGGGGATATCGTAGAGGTGTTGCACGAGGGCACGCGCCTCGCCGTGGCTGCCGACCTCACGAGCGCCCGGGAGTGGGTCCGGCTGGATCGAATCGCCGGGTGGCGCGCGAAGCCGACCTTGATCGGCAAGCGGCCGGCCGTTTTCCTGGTGCTGGCGAGGGCGCGAGCGAAACGCTAGTCGGCGGCCGAAGACGCGGGTGCCTTCGCATACACGTTGTTCTGCCGCAGCATCGCCAGCAGGTTCGGGGCGCTCGCGGGCGGCGAGAAGAGAAATCCCTGGCCCAGGCGGCATCCCTTCGAGCGCAGCAATGCGAGCTGGCCGGCGGTTTCGACACCCTCGGCGATCGTCTCCAGGTCGAGGCTCCTCGCCATGTTGATGATCGCCACGACGATCGCGGTGTCGTTCGGGTCGACCGTGATGTCGCGCACGAACGACTGGTCGATCTTGAGCTTCTGGATCGGCAGGCGCTTGAGGTACGAGAGGCTCGAGTAGCCGGTGCCGAAATCGTCGATCGCGATCTGGATGCCCATTTCCGAAAGCTGGTTGAGCAGCATGATCATGCCTTCGGTCTGGCGCATCACCTGGCTTTCGGTGATCTCCATCTCCAGCCAGGCCGGGTCGAAGCCGGTGTCGTCGAGCGCGCGATGCACCATCTCGAGGAAGCCGCGATCGCTGAACTGCCGCGCCGAGAGGTTGATCGCCATGCGCAGCGGAGGCAGGCCGATGTCGCGCCATTCCTTGGCCTGCCGGCAGCCCTCGCGCAGGACCCATTCGCCCATCTCGTTGATGAGCCCGGTTTCCTCGGCCACCGCGATGAAGTCTCCCGGCAGCAGCGTCGTTCCGTCCTCGCTCTTCCAGCGCACGAGCGCTTCCACCCCGACGATCTCGCCGGTCTCGAGGTTGATCTGCGGTTGGTAATGCAGGGCGAAGGACTTCAGCATCACCGCGCGGCGCAGCGCCGTCTCCAGCAGCATGCGGCGCTTGACCGCGATGTTCATCTGCGAGGTGAAGAACTGGTAGGTGTTCTTGCCGAGGGACTTTCCGTGGAACATCGCGGTATCGGCGTTCTTGAGGAGCGTCTGCGGATCCGGTCCATCCTCTGGATACAGCGCGATCCCCAGCGAGCCGCTCACATGCTGCTCGGTGCCGCCGAGAACGAACGCCTGGCGCAACGCGTTCAGCACCTTCTGCGCGACCACCGAAGCCCCGCGATCGTCATCGAGGCTGTCGAGGAGAATGATGAATTCGTCGCCACCCTGGCGCGCGATCGTGTCCTCGAGGCGGACGCACTCCGACAGCCGCCGCGAAACCTGCCGCAACAGCTCGTCACCCACGTCGTGGCCGAGGGTGTCGTTGATGTTCTTGAAGTTGTCGAGGTCGAGGAAAAGCACCGCGACCTTGCGCTGCGCGCGCTCGGCGTGGGCGATCGAATGCGCAAGGCGATCCTGCAGCAGCGAGCGGTTGGGCAATCCGGTGAGATTGTCGTGGTATGCGAGATGCTGGATCCGCTGTTGGATCGTCTTGCGGTCGGTGATGTCGCGCGAATTGAATACGACCCCACCGATGTGCGGGTTGGCCAGGCAGTTCGTGCCCAGCGATTCGAAGGTGCGCCACATGCCGTCGCGATGGCGGATACGGAATTCCACCGGTTCGCTCGACTGGCTTCGCTCGATCACGCGCCGGAACGCGGAGCGCGCGCTCTCCACGTCGTCGCGATGGATCATGTCGAAGACGCTCTTGCCGACAGTCTCCGACGGATCGAAGCCCATGAGGGCGCGCAGCGCCGGGCTCTGGTAGCGGATGGTGCCGTCCTCGTCCATCACCGAGATGAGGTCGAGGGAGCTCTCGGTGAGCACCCTGAATCGTGCCTCGCTGGTCTCGAGCGCGCTCTCGGTTTCCTTGTAGCGCGTGACGTCGGTGATGACGCCGATGAGCCCGGCAATCGCGCCTTGCTGATCGACGAAGCTCACCTTGTTGTAGAGCATCTGGCGCCTATCTCCCCCGGGAGAGCCCACCACGGCTTCGTAGGTGGTCGACGAGGGTCGTTCGAGCAGACCGCGGTCGCGCTCCTGGTGAATGCCGGCGCCCTCGGCGGACGCGCCGCCGGGGCCGAATAGTTCCTCCCAGGCACGGTTGTACACGGGGTAGCGTCCCTCGCGATCCTTGAAGTAGACCGGGCTCGGTATCGCGTCGAGCATCGCGCGCGTGAAGTGCAGGTGCCGCTCCAGCTCCTGCTCGGTGCGTTTCGAGTCGCTCAGGTCGATGATGGCCGAAACGATGTAGAGCGGCGCGCCAGCCACGTCGCGCCGCAGCGTCGGAAGCGCGCGCACCCACACTTCGCGGCCGTCCTTGTGGACGAGGCGCGTATCGAGATTCGGCGGCGGTTCGCCGCCCTCGCGAATCGTTCGAAAGCGCTGCTCGTCATCGGCAAGGTCGTCGCTGCGCACGAGGCCGTGGTACAAGCGTCCCTCCAGCTCCTCGCGGGAGTAGCCCGACATCTCGCAGAACGCGCGATTCACGAAGCGGAAGACTCCGTCGGCCGAGAGCACCACGAGGCCAACCGCGCTGAGATCGAAGACCTCGCGCACGATCTCCGGCTCGATGCGCGGCGGCTTCGGGGTCCGGGCCATGGGGTTCTTCAGCGCAGGAGCAGCGAGGCCGCGGCCTGGGAGGCCGCCCGCGAAACGGATTCTCCGAAGCTCGTCCCCAGGCGCTTCGACAGCACTTCGAATACGTTGTCCTCGGGGGTGAAATCGACGAGCTTCTCCGCCTTGACCACGTCGCGGGCGACGTACTCTGCGCTGCCGAGCGCGTCCGCGAGGCCGAGCTCGATGCTCTTCTCGCCAGTCCACACCAGGCCGGAGAAGATTTCCGGCGATTCCTTGAGGCGCGCGCCGCGTCCCTGCTTCACCACCTTGATGAACTGGTTGTGGATCTCGGAGAGCATTTTCTTCGCGTGCTCGCGATGCTCGGGCTTTTCCGGCGCGAAGGGATCGAGGAAGTCCTTGTTGTCGCCCGACGTATACGCGCGCCGCTCGATGCCGAGCTTCTCCATCGAGCCGACGAATCCGAAGCTGCCGATGATCGCGCCGATCGAGCCGATGAGGCTTGCCTTGTCGACATAGATC
>WNFL01300234.1_pt2 | contig 45567 bp, 41 predicted proteins | sample 5400361 | NCBI WGS metagenome assembly WNFL01 (sample SAMN13153351, study PRJNA577476) | soil metagenome | isolation source: 40 cm soil on Douglas fir-dominated hillslope | place: USA:California | collected 2013-09-17 | reverse complement strand
CCAAGATCCGTCGCCGCCCTGCGACGGCGTGCCGCTAAAGGACTGCGGCCTAGTCGGCCGCTAAAAGACAACGACCTGGCGGATCGCCTTGCCCTCGCGCAGGCGCTCGAAGCCCTCGTTGATGTCCCCTAGCGCGAGGCGATGCGTGAGCAGCCGGTTCACCGGCAGCTTGCCCTGCCGGTAGAGGGCGACAAAGCGCGGCAAATCGCGCGAGGGCACGCAGGTGCCGATGTAGCTGCCCTTGACCGTGCGCTCTTCGGCCACGAGGTTCACCTGGGGCAGCGCGAAGGTCGCGCTCGGCGGCGGCAGCCCCGCCGTCACCGTCGTTCCGCCGCGACGCGTGATGCGATAGGCGAGGTCCATGGCCTTCACCGAGCCGGCGAATTCCAGCGCGAACTCCACGCCGCCGTCGGTCGCCGACCGGATCGCCTCGACCACTCCGGTCATGGCGGCGTCGAACGAGTCGGTCGCGCCAAGCTTCATGGCGAAGTCGCGCTTGTCCTGCGCGAGATCCACGGCGACGATACGGCTCGCGCCGGCGGCCACGGCGCCCAGCACCGCTGCCAGTCCCACGCCGCCCAGCCCCACCACCGCGACCGTCGCGCCGGCCGGAACCCTGGCGGTGTTCACGACGGCGCCCACGCCGGTAAGCACCGCGCATCCGAACACCGCGGCTTCGTCGAAGGGAAGGTCGCGATCGACCTTCACCAGCGAATGGCGCGAGACCACCGCGTACTCCGCGAATGCGGAGCAACCCATGTGATGGTTGATCGCGTCGCCGCCACGAAAGAGGCGGCGATGCCCGCCGAGGAGCGTGCCCGCGCCGTTGGACACGGCGCCGGGAACGCAAAGAGCCGGCCGACCTTCCGCGCACGGCGAGCAGTGCCCGCAGCTCGGCACGAAGACGAGCACGACGTGATCGCCCTTGGCGAGATCGTCGATGCCCTCGCCCACGGATTCGACGGTTCCGGCCGCTTCGTGGCCGAGCAGCATCGGCGTGGGACGCGGCCGGTCGCCGTTGATCACCGAGAGGTCCGAATGGCAAAGACCCGCCGCGCGCATCTTCACCAGCACTTCGCCGCGCCCGGGCGGCTGCAGCTCGATCTCGTCGATCGATAGCGGCCGCGTCTTCGTATAGGGCGGCTCGATCCCCATGGCGTTCAGCACGGCTCCGCGGATCTTCATTCGGCTTTCCCCTGGTTCGGTTGCGATCTTGTTTGTCGTTGTTCGAGCTCGGCGAGGATCAACCGCGCCGACTCCTCGGGCGTGAGCGCGGTGACGTCGAGATCCATGTAATCGTAGCCCTCCGGGCGAAAGACCTCCTCGTTTTGCGCTCTCGCGACCGCGACCTGCGGGTTGGTGAGCTTCAATTTCTCGACGCGCTCGGGCGAGGCGATACGCCGCGCGAGCTCATCGGCATCGACGGCAAGCCGCACCGGAAGAAGGAGCGCTCCCCGATCGGCGGCGACCTTGGCCACCTCGAGGAAGAACACGTGGTGGCGGTCGACGCCCTCGATGAGCTCGTTGGTGAAGACGAAGTTGCGTCCCGGCCGCGCGAGATAGCGAATCGCATCCATCGCCGCCTGGCGCACGCGCATCACGTGGTCCCACACCTCGTCGGAAAGCGTGCCCTCCCCGTGCTGGTCGATGTCGATCAGCTCGAAGATCACGTTGTTCACGTGGTGATTATCGACGACGACCGCGTCCCAACGCCCCGCGATCGCTTTCGCGATGGTGAGCTTGCCCGAGCCGGCGAAGCCGAAGAGATAGATGAAGGCGCCGTTGTTGTGGACGGCGCCCATCGATCGCCTCTCGTGGCCTCCTTAGACCAGCTTCACGTTCTTGAGCGGCAGGCTGCGCACCGGCTTCCCGGTCGCTGCGTGGATCGCGTTCAGCACCGAAGGCGTCACCACGCAGATCGTGGGCTCGCCTACGCCGCCCCAGAAATCGTAGGTCGGGACGATCACCGTCTCGACTTTCGGCATCTCGGCGAGACGCATGATCTGGTAGTTGTGGAAGTTGAGCTCCTGCACGCGTCCCTTGTCGATGGTGCACTCGCCATAGAGCGCCGCCGTCAGCCCATACGCGACCGAGCCCTGCACCTGCGCCTCGATCTGGTCGGGGTTCACCGCGTGCCCGCAATTCACCCCGATGACGATGCGGTGGACCTTCACCGCGCCCTTCGCGCTCACCGACACCTCGGCCACCGCGGCCGAGTAGCTGCCGTACCCCATGAACTGGGCGATGCCGCGATGCACGCCGGCAGGAAGCGGCTGCCCCCAACCGGCCTTTTCCGCGACCGCGTTGAGCACGCCGAGGTGCTTCGGATGCTTCGACATGAACTGGCGCCGGAATTCCAGCGGATCCTTGCCGGCCGCCCTTGCGACTTCATCCATGAAGCATTCCGAATAGACGCCGTTCTGGTTGGTGTTGACGCCGCGCCACGGCCCCACCGGCACGTGCGTATTGCGCTGCGCGTACTCGAGCAGGAACGCCGGGAACGTATAGCCGAGTTGCGCGTCGCCCGGCTCCGCCCACATGCCCTGGGTCTGGCGCTTGTCCTTGCCGTCCTTGATCGCCGCCGGGCTCATGTACGCGTTGATCGACTGGCCCGACACGCGCCAGTGCATGCCGACGAGGTTTCCATCCTTGTCGAGTCCCGCGACCATGCGGCACTGGGAAATCGGTCGGTAGTAGCCGTGCGCCTGGTCCTCCTCGCGGCTCCAGATCATCTTCACCGGCGTGTCGGGGAACTGCTTCGCGATCGCGACCGCTTGCCTCACGAAATCCTGCGGCCCACCGCGGCGCCCGAAACCGCCGCCGAGATCGTGGCGATATACCTCGCATTTGGCGAGCGGCAATCCGGATTCCTCCGAGAGGGCGGCGAGCGAGCCTTCCGCGTTCTGCGTGGCCACCCACACCTCGCCTTTGTCGGCGCCGATGCGGGCCGTGCAATTCATCGGCTCCATCGTGGCGTGGTGCAGGAAGGGCGTGCTGTACACCGCCTCGACCTTCTTCGCCGCCCCGGCGATCGCGGCGAGCGCGTCGCCCTCGGCGCGCTCCGCGTAGGCGTCGCTCGCCGTGAGCCCGGCCTTCAGGTGCTCGGCGATCGTGGCGCTCGTGGCACTCGCGCCGGCGCCTTCATCCCAAACGATCGGCAGCACGTCGAGCGCGGTCTTCGCATGCCACCAGGTGTCGGCCACCACGGCAACGGCGTAGTCGCGGATCCTGACCACGCCCTTCACCCCCGGTCGCGTCTTCACCTTCGAATCGTCGAAGCTCACGAGCTTGCCGCCGAAGACCGGGCACGCCTTCACCGCGGCATTCAGCATGCCGGGAACCTGCACGTCGATCGCGAAGACCTTGCGGCCGTCGACCATGGGCGGCGTGTCGACGCGCTTCATCGGCTTGCCCGCGACCTTCCACGACTTGGGGTCCTTCAGCGCGATGGCCTTCTCGTCCGGAGGATCGAGCTTCGCGGCGGCCGCCGCGACCTTGCCGTAGCTCGTCGAGCGGTTGGACGCCGCGTGCGTGATGACGCCGTTCGCCACGGTGAGCTCGCCCACCGGGACCTTCCACTCGTCGGCAGCCGCTTGCACCAGCATCATGCGAGCCGCCGCGCCGCCCTTGCGCACGTAGTCCTGCGAGCCGCGAATGCCGCGGCTTCCGCCGGTGGACATGTCGCGCCACACGCGTTTGCGCGCGAGGTTCTGGCCCGCGGTGATCGGCTCGATGCGGATCTTGTTCCAGTCGCACTCGAGCTCCTCGACCACGAGCTGCGCGAGCCCGGTGTGGGTGCCCTGCCCCATCTCGGAGCGCGCGACGCGGATGACGCAGGTGTCGTCGGGATTGATCACCACCCACGCGTTCACCTCGGCGGCGTTCGCCGCGGCCGCGCCCTGCGCATGCGCGGTTTCGAACGGAAGGTGCCAGCCGAGGGCGAGACCGCCGCTGGCGGCCGCGGTGCGCACGATGAATTGGCGGCGGGACGGGTCGAGCGGATAGCCGGATGTCTTTTTCATGGTGCCTCCTACGCCTTCGCCTTGGACTTCGCCATGTCTTCGGCCGCCATATGCACGGCCGCGCGGATGCGCTGATAGGTGCCGCAGCGGCAGATATTGGTCATCGCGGCATCGATGTCCTTGTCGGTCGGGCGGGGATTGGCCGCGAGGAGCGCCGCCGCGGCCATGATCTGCCCCGACTGGCAATAGCCGCATTGGGCGACGTCGATCGCCATCCACGCCTTCTGCACCGGATGGGAGGCTTGCGCGGAGAGTCCTTCGATGGTGACGATCTTGTCGCTCGCCTTGACGTCGCCGACCCGCAGCGCGCAGGAGCGCTGAACCTTGCCGTTGACGTGCACCGAGCAGGCGCCGCATTGGGCGACGCCGCAGCCGTACTTCGTTCCGGTGAGCCCCGCCTGCTCGCGCAGGACCCAGAGGAGCGGCGTATCGGCCTCGGCCTGGACATCGCGAACCTTGCCGTTGATGTTGAGTTTCATGTCATCTCCTCCGTGGGACATTCGGGACTACATTAGACGAACGGGCGGCTAGCGTCCTACCTTGCCACGAACATCGGCTATGAGTTTTCGGGAGTCGTAGGCGATGCCGTTCCTGAACACGAGGTCGATCTTCGCGAGATCCTTGATGTCCTGGTCCGGCTTGCCGTCAACAAGGATCAGGTCCGCTTGCTTCCCTTCCGCGAGCGAGCCGATGCGATCATCGAGCTTCTGGAACCTCGCGCCGTTCAAAGTCGCGATCCGGATCGCCTCCAGCGGGGTGAAACCGGCTTCGACCAGCAGGCGCAGCTCCGCATGATTTCCCGGCCCCGGCAGCGTGCCGCCCCACCCCGTGGGATCGGTTCCCGCAAGGAGCATTCCTCCGGCCGCCACGAACGCCCGCTCGAAGCGCATCTCCGCCTTCAGCAGCCGCATCTGCGCCTCGCGCCGCTCGGGCGCGCGCCGGTAGCCGAGCCAGTTGAGCGCCCAGAGGCGCGACTGGGCGTTCAGGAGCGCCAGGTCCTCCTGGCCGGGAAACCAGTCGACGACGCCGGCCGCGAAGACCGCAAGCGTCGAGGTGACAGCAACGTGGTGCCTCACGAGCGTGGCGATGACCTCGCTCATTTCCGGCGCGCCGTCCGCGAGCGCGAGAAGCGCCTCTGCCGACGCGTTGCCCGGAGGACAGAGATCGGGCTTCTTCGCCTTCACGAAATCGCTTGCGACCGCGACGCCATGCTCGAGGTTGTCGATGCCGAAGTCGGCCGCCTCGCGAAAGGTGATGGAGCACAGATGCCCGGTGACCTGGATTCCGCGCGAATGCGCTTCGTCGACAGCGGCCTTGAACACGTCGCGCGAGACGTTCATGTAGAACTTGAACGACGTCGCGCCTTCGTCGGCCCAGAAGCGCACGATCTTGCGCGCGCGCTCCGGATCGGCGATCGGCATGAGCTGGTAGGCGAAGCTGCCCGGCCCTTCGACGAAAGGGGCCGTTACGCGAATGTCGGGACCGATGAAGTGGCCGGCCCCGATTTCGGTGGCCACGCGCAAGTCTTCGATGCCGCTGACGGTTCCGGCGGTGCGGATCGTGGTCGCGCCGTGCGCGAGGTAGAGCTTGGGCGCCGCGAACGGCTCCGAGCCGTAGGACGGCGCGTCCGCGAGCGGATCGAGGAAGACGAGGTGCTCGTGCATCATCACGAGGCCGGGCATCACCGAGCGCCCGCGTCCGTCGATCACGAGATCGGAGGCATCCTCCTTCAGCGCCTCGACCGGCCCGATGCGAACGATTTTCCCGTCGGCGAGCGCGATCGACCGGCCTTCCACCGCCGGCCCCCCGGTCCCGTCGATCACCCGCACGTTCTCGATGCGGATCCGCGGCGCGTCGTGCACGACGAACTGCTTGACCCGCTTGTGGAATCCCTCCGCTCGCTGGGCCGCCACGCCGAACGGTATTAATAACACCAGCATCAGAAGGAATGGTTTCATGCCGGGCTCATGTTAACGTTTCGCTCCCCGGCTTGCCGGGGCCCCCAACCGACAATCCACGGAGGAAAAGAACATGAAGCCCCGCCATTGGCTCACCCTCGTCGCTTCCACCGTTTCGCTCACCGCGAGCGTCGCTTTCGCGCAAGTCCCCCAATACGGTCCCAACGTCACCCTGGACCAGGCGCGTAAGGCCGTCGCCGCCGGTTTGGCCGAAGCCAAGAAGAACAATTGGCCGGTCGCAGTCGCCGTCGTCGACACCGCCGGCATGCTCGTCGCCTTCGAGAAGGCCGACGGCACCCAGAACGGCAGCGTGATGATCGCGCAGGACAAGGCGGTTTCGGCCGCGATGCTGCGCCGTCCGACCAAGGTGATCCAGGATGCCGTGGCCGGCGGCGGCGCCGGGGTTCGCTTCCTCGGATTGCGCTATGCCTCGCCCGTCGAAGGCGGCCTTCCGTTGATCGTGGACGGCAAGGTCATCGGCGCCATCGGAGTCTCGGGCGTGACGTCCGATCAGGACGGGGTCTGCGCCAAGGCGGGGGCGGACGCGACTAAATAAGTCCGTCCATCCTGACCGCGACACCCTGCTTCGCGGTCTCTTCGACATACATCGCGTGAATGCGCGGCGACTGGTCTTCGTACTCGATCTGGTCGCCGCCTTTCTTTCTTCACGCTCGTCGACACGCCGCCGAATAGCGCCTTGCGCTTGCCCTCGGTGAACGGATAGCGAAGGCTGCCGTAAGCCGTCGCGAGGTAGCGCGCGGGCACAGGCCCCGTGTTGAAGTGCTGGTGGAACATGTAGTCGGGCGGCGCGAACACGGTGCCGTGCTTCCAGTCGACGCGATGCAATTGCGCGTCGCCCTCATACCAGAGCAGCGAATAGCCCTGCCCGGTCACGCACATCACGTGGAAATCGGCCGGGTGGCGGTGCGCTTTCTTGTACGTCCCCACCGGCATCTCCGAGATGTGCGCATGCATCGTGCCGTCGGCGAGCGCGAACATGATGTTCTTGCCGCCCGCGCCGCGCTCGCTCCACGCTTGCAGCTCGATCGAGCGCAGGTCCGGAACGAAGTTGGTCTCCCAGAGATGGTTGCCGGGGCGGATCGAGACGAGGTCGCCCTTGCCGTCGAAATGCTTCGACTTGCCGGCGCGCGCGTCGAAGCCCCACGCGTCGCCGAAAACGAACGCCTCGTCGTGGAACATCTTGATGACCGCGGGAAGGCTCGTGGTCGCCGCGAGGCGCGCGGATTCCTTTCCGCTGCCGTTGAGGAGGCGGTAGCGCGAGTTGAGCGGAATCGCAAAGAGGCTGCGCGGTCCCCACTCGAAGGTATGCTCGGCGCCGCCGGTGAGCTCTATGGTGGTGCTCCCGCGCCCGGAGAGCACATAGAACACCGTCTCGTAGAGATGATGCAGCGGGGCCGTCACCTTGCCCGGCGCGACGTCGAGCACGAACATGCAGAGGAAATCGCCGCGTCCCTTGAGGTGCACCGCAGCGCCCTCGGCCTCGTATCGCGCCCACGGCGCGGTGGGCACGGCGAGGAGGTCCACGCCGAAGCCCTCGACCACCGGAATGCCTTCGCGCGCAAGCCATTCGAGATACGGGTCGATGCCGATGCGCGGGGAGAGGGTCGCCTTATCGTTCATGATTGCGGCCGTTTGATGAAAATGTCCTGGTAACGCTTGAGCCACGCGTCCTGCTTGTCGATCGCTTCGGCGCCATCGATCCCCTTGATCGGCATGTCGCCGAAGGGCGAAGGCACTTTGCTGTTGGACGGGACGAAATTGCGGGCAGCGAGGAGCGGCTGTCCCTCGCCGAGGAAGAAATCGAAGAGGAGCGCCGCGGCGTTCGGATGCGGCGCCTTCGCGTGCACCGCCACGGCGTGCAGCTGCGCGATCGCCGGCTGCAGCACGATCCAGTCGATCGCCGCGCCCTTCGTCTTGAGCTGCGGCGGCTTGTAGTTGTAGACGGTGAGCGCCATCGGGATCTCGCCTGATGCCACGAGCGTGGCGAGCAGGGTGTGCCCCTTGCGCACGGAGACGCCATTGGCCGCCACCATGTCGCGAAAGAGCTTGGCGCCCTTCTCCTCGCCGATGAGGCCGAGAAGCGTGCCGAACCACGCCTGGTCCTCGGCCTCGATGCCCAGGCGCCCCTTCCAGCGCGGATTGAGAAAGTCCTCGAACGTTGTCGGCACCTCCTCGCGCTTCACCTTCTGCGTGTTGTACGCCTGCACGAAAACGTCGAGCGTCGAGGTGGCGTAGTACTGATGCGACGGCAAGGTGCCGGGCCGCAGGTCGGCGAAATGCACCGACTCCATGCGGCGCAGCATCTTCTCGCGCCGCAGGGCCTCTTGCTCGGGCGAGTTGTTCTCGATCAAGTCCACCGTGAGCTTGCCCGCGCGCGTCTCGCCGATGATGCGCTGCACGACGTTCTCCGAGCTCGAGCGCCACTCTTTCACGGCGATGCCGTACTTCTTGGTGAAGGCGTCGAAGACCGGCATCAGGTCCTCGGTCTGGGTCGAGTGATAGACCATCACCTCGCCTTCCTGCTTCGCGGCGGCGACGAGCGCGGGATCCTGGGCGAACGCGCTCGCAACGAAGGCGATTGAAGCGAGCCAGGCGAACCCTCGCCCCAAGCCCCGGGAGCAAAGCCGCCTACGCCACATGGGCGAGCTCCTGTTGGTCGACTCCGAGCGTCTGCCAGTCGGTGGCCTTGGGCACGATCCCCTCGAACGAGCGCAGCTTGGCGAACGCGATCTTCCGGTCCCTGGTTCCGAGGGCGGCGCCGCCGCCGCTCACGGTCCGCGCGGCGTCCACCATGATGCGGCGGAATTCGACGATGGCGAGGTCGCTCGCGCCGAGCCGCTCGCGCGAGCGGTCCGCGATCGGTCCCATCGTCTCCCACATCGACATGTCCTGCATCGGAATGCCGCGGATGCCGGTGAAGTCGCCGCCCTTCATCGCCGCGCGATCCTGCAGGTAGTTGTTGTCGCGATTGCGCTGCTTGCGCCAATTCCGGTCGAGGTCCACGCCCGGCGTCGCGCCGCAGAACTCGCGCCATTCGCCGGGGCTGGGCACGCCCTCGGCCACGCCCCAGGCGATGAAGTAGAACATCGTGTGCGTGTCGTCCATGGGCACGTTCACGTTCGCGAGGTTGTAGAGATTGTTGGGCGGAATGAGGACGGTCGAGGGCGCGACGAAAAGCGAGATGCGCACATAGTCGTGCGTGGCCGAATTCGTGATCGGCCGGCGGATCGCCGCGTAGCGGAACCCGAACGATGTCTTCTGCAGCGCGAGGCGCGGCGCCTTGTCGGTGGAGGGCCGCGGCCAGGTCTTGGCGGTGGCCTTCGCGCCGTCCACTTTCGCCGGCGGCATGTCGGTCGAATGCAGGCTCGAGCTGTGCGCGGAGTCGATCGCGCCCTCGAGGATCTGCGCCCAGTTGCAGTCGACCTGGACCTTCACGATGCTCACGCGCGCATCGGGCGTCGGCGCGAACGCCGGCGCCTCGAACGCCGGCATCTCCGCGGGCGGCCCCATGTACACCCAAACGAACCCGCCGGCCTCGTGGGACGGATAGGTCTTGTGCTTGACCTTGCTCTTGAGCGTGCTTTGCGCGGGCTCCGACGGAACCTCGACGACGTTGCCCTCGACGTCCATCTTCCAGCCGTGGTACAGGCAGCGCAGCCCGCAGTCCTCGTTGCGCCCGAGGGCGAGCGATGCGCGGCGGTGCGGACAGTGCTCGTCGAGGATACCGAGCCGTCCCCGGGTATCGCGGAACACCACCAGGTCCTCGCCGAAGAGCCGTGCGCGCACCGGCGCGCCGTCGGGCTCGGCCACTTCTTCCGAGAGGCAGGCCGGCATCCAGTGCCGGCGCATGAGGCTCCCCATCGGCGCGTCGCCTTCGACGCGGCAGAGCAGGTCGTTTTCCTGGACGTTCAACATGGGAGATCCGATGGCGGTTAAGATTAGACCTCTAAGTTTTTAGACGATATCCCCTCGCCCGGCCCATGTCGAGTCCCCATCCGGACCTCCTGCTACGCATCGAGCGGACCGCGCGGCTCGCGGCGGACGTCCACCTTTTCGAGCTGCGCGATGCCGCCGGCGGCGAGCTTCCCGCCTTCACCGCGGGCGCGCACATCGGGCTCCAGGTTCCCAACGGGACGCTGCGCAAGTACTCGCTCTGCAACGACCCGGCCGAGCGCCATCGCTACGAAATCGCGGTGAAGCGCGAAGCCGCGGGCCACGGGGGCTCGTGCAGCCTGGTCGACGGGCTGCGCGCCGGCGACACCATCGCCGCCACTCCGCCCCACAACAGCTTCGAGCTGGTCGAGGGTGCCGACGAGATCCTCTTCATCGCCGGGGGCATCGGCGTGACCCCGATCCTCTCGATGGTGCGGCATCTCGAGACAACAGGACGCACGCGTTACCGCCTCTATTACCTTTGCCGCTCGGAGGAGAGCACCGCCTTCGGTGACGAGCTGCGCGCCCATCCCTTCGGCGAACGCGTGACGATCCATCACGACGACGGCGATCCCGCGCTCGCCTTCGACCTCTGGCCGGTCCTCGAAAAGCCTTCGAAGGCGCACGTCTACTGCTGCGGACCGCGGCCCTTGCTCGAAGCGGTGCGCGACATGACCGGCCACTGGCCGGGCGCGCGCGTGCACTTCGAAAGCTTCATCGACGCCGCGGCGGCGCAAACACCCGAGGACCGGGCGTTCACGGTGCGTCTCGCGCAGTCCGGCGACTCGATCGAAGTGCCGCCCGGCGTGTCGATCCTCGAAGCGCTGCGCGCGCACGGCTGCGAAGTTCCGAGCTCCTGCGAGAGCGGCACCTGCGGCACGTGCAAGACGCGCCTCGTCCAGGGCGAGGCCGACCATCGCGACCTGGTGCTCGGCGACCACGAGAAATCCGAGTTCATCATGGTCTGCGTCTCGCGCGCGCGCACCGACGAGATCGTGATCGACCGATGAAGATCAAGCTCGGCGTCGCCGGACTCGGGCGCGCGTTCACGCTGATGCTGCCCACGCTGCGCGCGCATCCCGGCGTGGAGCTCGTCGCCGCCACCGATCCGCGCACCGAGGCGCGACGGCGCTTCGAAGCGGATTTCGGCGCGCGCACTCATGACTCGATCGAAGCGCTGTGCGACGACCCCAACGTGCAGGCGGTGTACATCGCCACACCGCACGAGCTCCACGCAGCGCACGCGTGCGCCGCCGCCGCGCGCGGCAAGCACGTCCTCGTCGAAAAGCCCATGGCGGTGACCCTCGCCGAGTGCCGCGCCATGATCGAGGCGGCCGGGCGCTCGGGCGTGCGCCTGGTCGTGGGCCATAGCCACAGCTTCGATGCGCCGATACGGCGCTCGCGCGAGATCGTCGCGAGCGGGGCGCTGGGCGCGGTGCGCATGGTGAGCGCGCTCAACTACACCGACTTCCTCTATCGTCCGCGCCGTCCCGAGGAGCTCGATACGTCGAAGGGCGGGGGCGTGCTCTTCAGCCAGGCGGCGCACCAGGTCGACGTCGTACGGCTCCTCTGCGGCGGGCGCGTCGCGCGCGTGCGCGCGTCCGCCGGAGCGTGGGATCCGGCGCGGCCGACCGAAGGCGCCTACGGCGCGCATCTCGTATTCGACGACGGGACCTTCGCCACGCTCACCTACAGCGGTTACGCGCATTTCGATTCGGATGAATTCTGCGCCGGCGTCGGCGAGCTCGGCGAGCGCAAGAACGCCGACTACGGCGCCGCGCGGCGCGCTCTTGCCGCCGCGGCGAACGCCGATGAAAGCGAAGTCAAGAACGCGCGGAACTTCGGCGGGGCGAAGGCCACCGTATTGCAAGAGCCGGTCGGGCACCAGCACTTCGGGCTCGTCATCGTCTCGTGCGAGCGCGGCGACATCCGGCCCACGCCGGCGGGGGTTTTCATCTACGGCGACTCCGAAGTGCGGTTCGAGCCGCTCGCTCCCCCGCGGGTGCCGCGCACCGAAGTGATCGACGAGTGGCTGCAGGGCATCGAGACCGGCCGGCCGGCGGCGCATGACGGCGAGTGGGCGATGGCCACGCTGGAAGTCTGCCTCGCGATGCTCGCTTCGGCGCGTGAAAACCGCGAGGTGATCCTGCCGTGACGCGGTCGATCCCCGAGGGCCGGCCGACCGGGGTCATCCTGCGGCATTGGCGCGAAGCGGTTCCCGACGATCGCCTCGCGCACCTGGTGAAGGACGCGACCCGGGCGCTGGTGCGCGCCCTGCAGATGCGCCTCAACGAGCAGGGCGTGTCGTTCGGGCACTGGACGTTCCTGCGCGTGCTCTGGGAGCACGACGGGCTCACGCAGCGCAGCCTGAGCGCGCAGGCGGGCGTCATGGAGCCGACGACGGTCGCCGCGCTCAATGCTCTGGAGAAGCTCGGCTACATCGAGCGCCGCCAGATGGGCGGCAATCGCAAGAAGAACCACGTGTTCCTCACCGCGCGCGGACGCTCGCTCAAGCGCAAGCTCGTTCCGCTCGCCGAGGAGGTGAACCGCGTCGCGGTCGCGCGCCTCAAAGCCGCCGACGTCGCGCTCACGCGGCGTGTGCTCCTCGCGATGATCGAGAACCTGGCGCGCGACGAGGAGAAGCCCGCGAATCGCGAGCGCCGCGTCCCTGCCACGCGCGAGCTCGCCCGCCGCCTTAAATGACTGGATGATGCAAGGGCAGGCAGGGGAATTGGAACACAGAGGCGCACAGAGGCGCACAGAGGAAACCCACTAGCAAGATTGTCTTTGTTGACGATCACCACTACGACGCGAAGGGATCCCCGACGACATGACTATTTCGAAATAGAGCTGTCATCCCAAGGGTTTCCTCTGTGCGCCTCTGTGTTCATATTCCATCGCGTCCCAGCCCCGGTTCACGTTCGGTCGAGGTCTTCGGGCCGATCGATGTCGCGGAAGATTCCCGGATCGTCAACCTCGACGAGCACCACCGAATCGGCATGCCGCGCGATGACCGCGCGCGCGCCTTCGTCGCCGTCGAGGTCGAGCAACTCCTGGCGCAGCGCCACCGAGAATCCCACGGGATGCCCGCGCCGGCCGCTCGCGCGATCGATGGGCGCGGCGATCATCGCGCCCGCCCTGAGCGCGTCATGCACTGCGCGGAAACTGTCCTCGCGGATGAACGGCATGTCGGCGAGCGCCACGACCCAGCCCGAGGCATCCGCGCTCGCCGCGACACCCGCGGCGAGGCTCGCGCCGAGACCGAGAAGGCTGCGATCCGATGCCATCACTTCGCAGCCTTCGGCTTCGAGGATCTCGCGCACGCCGTGCTCGCCGGTGCGCGTGACTGCGAGCACGCCGTGAATTGCGCGCGCCATGGTGCGCGCGCTGAGCGCCGCCATCGGCGTCCCGTCGATCGTCTCGAGCAGTTTGTTGCGCCCGAAGCGGACCGAGGCCCCGCCGCAGAGCAGCAGGCCGCGAATGTCCACGCCTATTCGGGCTTGATGCCGGCCGTCTTCACCGCGCGCCCGTAGCGCTCGCGGTCGGCGTTGTGCTGCGCCGCGTACGCCTCGGGCGTGCTGCCGACCGCGTCGATGCCCAGCGTCGTCATGCGCTCGGCCATCGCCGGCGACTTGACGACGTCGGCCACGTCCTTCGAGATCTTCTGCACGAGCGCGGGGGGCATGCCGGCGGGACCGGTGAAGCCGATGTGCGGCGAGTATTCGAAACCGGGAAGGCCGAATTCCGCCACCGCGGGAATCTGCGGCGCGAGGGTCGAGCGCTTCTCGGTATTCACCGCGATAAGCTTCAGCCGAGAGTCCTTCACGAATCCCGCGAGCGAAGGCAGCGCCGAGAACACGGCCGCGACGTCACCCGAGACGAGCGCGGGGACCGATTGCCCCGTCCCCTTGTAGGGGACGTGCACCAGGTCGAGGCCCAGGCCCGACTTCAGCATTTCCATCGTGAGGTGATGGACGCTGCCGATCCCGGAGGAGCCGTATGAGTATTTGCCCGGGTTCGCCTTCACGAGCTTCAAGAATTCCTCGAATGTATTCACCTGCAGCGAGGGGTTGACCGCAAGGAAGAGCGGCGCGCGCGCGGCCATCGAGACGAAGGTGAAGTCCTTCACCGGGTCGTACGGCAGCTGCTTGTAGGTGTACTGGTTCACCGAGAACATCGTTCCGTCGGTCACGAGGAGCGTGTAGCCGTCGGGCGCCGCCCCGGTGATGAGCGGCGCGGCGACGAGGCCGTTGCCGCCGGGTTTGTTCTCGACCACCACCTGCTGGCCCCACTTCTCCGAGAGCGCCTGGCCGACAACGCGGGCGACCGTGTCCGGGAGGCCGCCCGGCGAATACGGGACGATGACCTTCACCGGCTTCGTGGGAAACGTCTGGGCGAAAGCGCCCGCCGCGAAGAGCATCGCCGCGGCAACGAGCGAGAGGGCCCTCATGCGCGTTTCCTGTGGGATTCGGTCTTCTCGAGGACGATGCCGTTACGCGTGGCGATGAGGTCGGCGAGGATCGAGAGCGCGATCTCGGGGGGCGTGCGCGAGCCGATGGAAAGGCCCACGGGCCCGCGAAGCCGCGCGATCTGCTGCGGCGAGATGTCGAAATCCGCCAGGCGCTTGCGGCGATCGGCGCTCGTCTGCTTCGACCCAACGGAGCCCACGTAGAAGGCCTCCGTCTTCAGCGCCTCGAGAAGCGCCATATCGTCGAGCTTCGGATCGTGCGACACGGTGAGGATCACGCTGTGGCCGTCCGCCTTGAACGCGAGCACTGCGTCGTCGGGCATGCCGTCGATCCACTTCGCGTCGCGGGCGCGCCACGCGCTGCGGTATTCCTCGCGCGGATCGCAGACGAACACCTGGAAATCGACCGTCGAGGCGACCTCCGCGAGGTAATGCGCGATCTCCGAGGCTCCGATGATCAGCATGCGCCAGCGCGGACCGTGGATGCTGGTGAACTGCGCGTCGGTGCGCTCGCATTCGTCCGCTGGTCGCGCGGCTGCGTAACTCCAGGCGCCCGTCGCGAGGTCGACGCGGCGCGCGACGATCTCACGCGCCGCGATCTTCCCGAGGAGCGCGTCGAAATCCTCGGCGCCGACTTCGGCTTCGATGATGACCTCGAGCTCGCCGCCGCATGGGAGGCCGAAGCGCCGCGCTTCCTCGCTGGTCACGCCATAGCGGGCGAAATGGGGCTTGCGCCCCGCGTATTCCTCGCGCCGCGCGACGAGGTCGTCCTCGATGCATCCGCCGGAAACCGAGCCCACGAGGATGCCGTCGTCGCGGATCGCGGCGAGCGATCCGGGCGGGCGCGGGCTCGCGCCGAAGGTCTGCGCGACCGTGAGGAGCCAGACGCGCCGGCCCTCGCGGCGCCAGTCGCGCGCGCGCTCGAGGACGTCGAGGTCGAGGCTTTGCATTCCCCGATTATAAAGCCGCCTCCCGCCAACGTTCCCTACACCATGAGCTGATTCCTGATCGGCAGCCTGCGAATGCGCACGCCGCAGGCGTTGAAGATGGCGTTCGCGAGCGCCGGCGCGACCGTCGGAATGCCCATTTCGCCGCAGCCCTTCGGATCCTCGCTCGAGTCGATGATGTGCACTTCCACATCCGGCGCCTGCACCATCTTCATGAGCGGGTAGTCGTGGAAGTTGGATTGCACGACACGCCCCTCCTTCACCGTGATCTCGAGGTGGAGCGCGGTCGAGAGGCCGTCGATGGTGCCGCCCTCCATCTGCGCGCGGATGCCGAGCGGATTGATCGGGCGCCCCACGTCGACCGCGCATACCGCGCGACGAATGGCGAGCTCGCCGCCGGGCGCGACCGCGACATGGAACGCGTGCGCAGCGTAACCGCCGAAGGTGAAGTGGCACGCGAGGCCGAGGCCCTGCCCCTTCGGGAGCGCGCGTCCCCAGCCGATTTCGCGCGCGACCTTCTCGAGGACGGCGGCAAGGCGCGCCGTCTCGAAGAGCGGTCCGCCGTGCTGCTTGTACGCGAGCCTTGCCGCACCCAGCATCGCGAGGCGCAGCTCCAGCGCGTCGCGTCCGCTCGCGTGGGCCACCTCGTCGATGAACGACTGGATGGCGAACGCATTGGCGTAGTGCGCCGGCGCGCGCCACGAGCCGCGCGGCACGCCCGACTTCACCGCGAACCATTCGTAGACGAGGTTCGGCACGAGACCGTTGGGAAAATCGTCGACATAGATCTCCGCTTCGTACATCGCCTCGGGCTTCACATTCGGACGCCGGTGATACTTGGACGCGCTGGCGAGGCGATGCGACCAGCCCGTGATGCTGCCGGACGAATCCACGCAGGCGGCGAGCTGGTGATGCCCGGCAGGACGATAGAAGTCCGTGCGCATGTCGTCTTCGCGCGTCCACAGGAGCTTGATCGGCCTGCCCGTGGCCTTCGAGATGAGCACCGCTTCGGCGACGAAGTCGTTGGTGAGCCGCCTGCCGAAGCCTCCGCCGACGCGCGTCATCGCGACCGACGTCTTGTCGCGCGTGAGACCGGTGAGATTCATCACCAGGCGCGGCACGCCTCCGGGCTGCTGCATCGGCGCGATCACGGTCGCCCGGTCCTTCTCGATATGCACGAACGCGTTCTGCGGCTCGAGCGGCGCGTGGCTCACGTACGGAACCTGGTAGAGCGCCTCGATCACCTTCGCCGCGGCCGCCTTCGCCGCGCTGAAATCGCCGGCGCTCCGCACGACCTGCCCGCTGCCTTTCAGGAGCTCGGCGCATTGCGTGTCGAACCCGGCGCTGTCTTCAGCGGCCCAGGGTCCGCGCGTCCACGCGATCTTCAGCGCCTCGCGGCCTTTCATCGCCGCCCACGTGTCCCTCGCCACGACGGCCACGCCGGTCGCGATGTTCGCGACGATGGGCTCTCCCGGCGCCGGCCCGGGCACGATGACGACGTCGACAACGCCGGGCACCTTGCGCGCGGCGCTGTCGTCGACGGATTCAATGCCGCCGTCGAAATACGGGCAGCGCGACATCACCGCGACGAAGGCTTCGCGCGGATAGGTGTCGATGCCGTACATCGCGCGGCCGGTGACGATGTCGCGCGCGTCCGCCACGCGCGTGGGGCGACCGATGATGCGGTAGTCCTTCGGGTCCTTGAGCGGAGCGTCTTTCGCGGCCGGCGCAAGCGCGGCGGCGTCGGGTGCGAGCTCGGCGTAGGCGAGCGTACGCCCGTCGGGGTTGAGCACCCTCCCCTCGCGCGTGGCGAGGCGTTCGCCATCGGCGTCCCAGCGGCGCGCCGCGGCAGCGATCAGCAGCGCGCGCGCATTGGCGCCGAATTGGCGATGATCGCTCCATGCGTCCGTGATCGACGTGCTTCCTCCCGCGCCCTGGTCGCCGTAGAGCCATACCGGGGTCGGCTTGGAGAAGTCGATCGCGAGCGGCATTTGCTCGACGCGCACGTCCTCCCATCTCACGTCGAGCTCCTCGGCGATCAGCATCGGCAGCGCGGTCTTCACGCCCTGGCCGATCTCGGGGCCGCGGCAGCCGATGACGAAGCGATTGCCCGGCTCGATGCGCACGAAGTGCCCCAATTGGACCGCCGCCGTGGCCCGGCCCGGGCTCGCCGCAGCCGCGGCTTCGAGGATCGGAAGGCCGATCAACAGGGCTCCGCCGGTCGTGACGGACACCTTGAGGAACTCACGGCGATCGGCATTCATGCCGCACCTCCCATCTTCTTCGCCGCCCGGGCGATGGCCTTGCGCACGCGCGGATAAGTGCCGCAGCGGCAGAGGTTGGTGATTCCGGCGATGTCCGCATCGCTCGGGTTGGGTTTCGCGGCGAGAAGCGCGACGGCCGCCATGATCTGGCCCGTCTGGCAGTAGCCGCATTGCGCCACGTCCTCGTCGATCCAGGCTTGCTGCACGGGATGCAGGCGTTCGCCCCGGGCGAGGCCCTCGATCGTCGTGACGGACCGGCCGGCGAGCGCGCCCACGGCGAGGGTGCAAGAGCGCACCGCTTCGCGCCCGACGTGCACGGTGCAGGCGCCGCAGAGCCCCGCGCCGCAGCCGTACTTCGCGCCCGTGAGCTTCAGGTCGTCGCGCAGGACCCACAGCAACGGCTTCTCCGGATCGCCCTCGAATTCGCGGCGCCGGCCATTGACGGTGAGCACGATGCGCTTGGGGGACATTTCGCCTCCTCCCTGGATGGACTGACCCAGGCTGAGCCTAGGCGCTCGCGCGCGGACTTTCCACGCTCCTGCGACGAAACGCGGAAAATCGGGGCCGGAACGCGCCACGAACCTGTCCCGGGACGGGAAGAGGTTGACGCGGCCCGGAACGAAGCGTGAAATCGACGCATGAGAGCGTTGGCGTTCTGCCTGGTGCTCGCTTCCGGAGCATCGCTCGCCGGCTTTTCACCGCCGGCGCGGCTCACGGTGGTCACGGACGACAACTACCCGCCTTACCTCTTTCGCACCGAGCAAGGCGCCCTGCAGGGAATCATCAAGGAAAAGTGGGAGCTCTGGTCGGCGCGAACCGGCGTGCCGGTGAGCCTCGAGGGCATGGCGTGGACCAAGGCGCAAGAGGAGGTGCAGAACGGCCGCGCCGACGTGATCGAGGCGATCGCGTTCACCGAATCCCGCAGGAGCCTCTACGAATTCTCGCCGGCCTACACCGCCATCGACGCGCGCGTCTATTTCCATCGTTCAGTGAGCGCGATCAACGACATCGCGAGCATGCGCGGCTTCACCATCGGCGCGAAAGCCGGCAGCGCGTGCGGAAAGTGGCTGATCGACCAGGGACCCGCGATCGTGCGCGGCTACCGGAGCTCGGAGACGCTGGTCGCCGCGGCCGCCGCCGGCGAGGTGCGGCTCTTCTGCATGGACCAGCCGGCGGCGCAGTACTTCCTCTTCAAGCTCGGCAAGGCCGACGAGTTCCGCGAGTCACCGCCGCTCTACACGACGTCGCTGCACTGGGCGACATCGCACGGCCAGACGGCTCTGCGCGATTTCGTTCAGGCCGGTTTCCAGCGCATCGGCGCCGAGCCGCTCGAAGCGATCGATGCGCGCTGGCTGGGAAACCCGTTGCGCCAACCCATCGATCCGCGCTGGGTCGCCTCGTTCGTCCTGGGCGTACTCGTCGTCTTGATCGCCGCGGCTCTGCTCATCGCGTGGAACCGGGGGCTGCGCGTGCGCGTCGCCGCGCGCACCGGTGAGCTGAACACCGCGATGCTCGCGCTCGAGAAGCAGGCGGAAAACGTCCGCGACCTCTACGACAACGCGCCGTGCGGCTACCACTCGCTCGACCACGAGGGCGTCTATGTCGAGGTGAACCACACGGAGCTGCGCTGGCTCGGGTTCGACCGGGGGGAGATCGTCGGCCGCCGGAAATTCAGCGAATTCCTCACCGAAGACGGTCGCGAAGCCTTCCGCACGAACTGGGCACGGTTTCTCAAGTTGGGCGAGCTTCGCGACCTCGAGTACGACCTCGTGCGCAAGGACGGGACGACGATGAAGATCCTGCTCTCGGCGACCACCCGTCGCGACGAGTTGGGAAGGGTGGCGAGCAACGCCACGCTCTACGACATCACCGAGCGCAGCCTCGCCCAGGAGCGTGTCGCGCGCATGTCGCACTACGATGGGCTTACCGGGCTTCCCAACCGCACGCTCCTTCGCGACCGCATCCAGCAAGCCATCAGCCAGGCGCACCGCGCCGGCGGACTCCTCGCCGTGGTTTTCATGGACATCGACCGCTTCAAGACGATCAACGACTCGCTCGGCCACGCCGCCGGCGACCACCTGCTCCAGGCCATCGGGCGTCGCCTCGTGACGACGATGCGCGAAGGCGACACGGTTTCGCGTGTTGGCGGCGACAGCTTCGTGGTCGCGATTCCGGAGGTGGAATCGGTCGCGCAGGCTTCGGCGATCGCCGCGAACATCCTCCAGTCCCTGTCACGCGCCTTCGAGGTCGACGGCAACCCGGCGCATGTCACCGCATCGCTCGGCATCGGCCTTTATCCGACGGATGGCACCGGCGCCGAGGTGCTGATGCGCCACGCCGAGACCGCCATGTACCACGCGAAAGACGCCGGCCGCGCCAACTACCAGTTCTTCGCCGAGCACATGAACGTCGCCGCGCAGGAGCGCCTCTCGCTCGAGAGCGCGCTGCGCCGCGGGCTCGACAATGGGGAATTCGGGCTGCAGTACCAGCCGATCTTCGAGCTGCGCAATCGCTCGATGGTCGGGCTCGAGGCTTTGCTGCGCTGGCATCCGCCGGGGCGCGATGTCGTGGCGCCAGGCGATTTCGTCGCGGTGGCCGAGGATTCAGGGCTCATCGTGCCGATCGGGGATTGGGTGCTGGGCGAAGCGCTCGCGCGCGCGAAGCGCTGGCAAAGCGCGCGCGGCCGCGTCAAGCTCGCGATCAACGTTTCCGCCCACCAGCTCGCGCGCGCCGACTTCTTCGACCGGCTGCACGCGATCGTGCGCGAGACCGGCGTCGACCCGCGCTTGATCGAGATCGAGGTCACAGAGAGCGTCATCATCGAGAGCGCGGGCACGGCCCGCGAGTCGATCGACCAGATCGCCGCACTCGGCGTCGGCATCGTCATCGACGATTTCGGCACCGGCTACGCCGGGCTCGGCTACCTGAAGCGCCTGCCGATCAACAAGCTCAAGATCGACCAGTCGTTCGTTCGCAACCTCACTTCGGATCGCGGCGACGCGGCCATCGTCGCGGCGATCATCGCGATGGCCCGCGGCCTGGGAGTGGACGTGGTCGCCGAGGGCGTCGAGACCGAGGAGCAGTTCGCCGAGCTGCGCCGCCTGGGGTGCCTCGGCGCGCAAGGCTTCCTGCTGTCGCGCCCGCTGAGCACCGAGAGAATCGAGCGGATGTTCGCCGCCGACACCGAACCGGCTGCGGCGGCGCAGGAAGCCTGGGGAGCCTAGGACTTCAGCTTGAAGAGCTGCGCCATCACGGCGCGGTACTGGTCGAATGCGACGGCGGAGAGATTGTGGTGGCTGCCGCCCTCGACCCTGACGAACTGCTTGGGCGCCGTGGCGGCGGCATAGAGCTTCTCGCCCATCGCGAACGGCACGACCGTATCGCGTGTTCCGTGCACGATCATGAGCGGCACCTTCACCTCGGGGATGCGCTTGAGCGCATCGAAGCGCTGGGTGAGGACGAGGTCGACCGGCAGGAAGCTCCACGTCGTGTTGGCGACCATGTCGCTTACCGAGGTGAGCGTCGCTTCGAGCACGAGGCCCGCGGCCTCCGGATGGCGGACGGCGAGCTCCGTGGCGATCACCCCGCCGAGAGAATGGCCGACGATGAGGCGCTGCTTGCCGGGCGCGAGACGGCCCAGGTATTCCCACGCGGCCTCGGCGTCCTCGTACGAGGAAGCCTCCGAGGGCACGAGGTCGCTGCTCTGGCCGAATCCGCGATAGTCGATGGCGAAGACGTTGAAGCCGAGCTTGCGCCAGCGGTCGACGCGCGTGACGCTGCCGGTGAGGTTCCAGCGCGCGCCGTGCAGGTAGAGGATCACGGGCGCGTTCGGATCGTCGGCCTTGACCCACCAGGCGTGCAGCTTCTGCCCGTCGGCCCCGACCGGGATCCAATGTTCGTCGTGCGCATGGCCCGCGCCGTTGAAGCCCCACCAGGCGTCCTTGGACGGGCGGAAGATCAGCTCGCCCTGCTTCTCGCCCCAATAGGCGCAGCCCCCGACGAGAAACGCACCGAGGAGGGGCGCGGCGAAGCGCAGCGCTATTTGTGTCCGAAGAGGACGGGGAACGCGGTCTTGCGATGCGCCGATTCCGTGTCGATGACCGCCCACGCGGAGACCAGCACCACCGCGATCGCGAGGATCACCTCCACCATCGGATTCGTGAAGAACTTCCAGATTTTTTGCCAATGACCGTTGCCACTCGATTGCATTTTGCCAGCCCCTGACGAGCGTGCCCTTTCGACCGTTGACCTTCGCTCGGGGTTCCGGGCGAATTGTAACGGCCTTCACCACGCAGATGGTGTCCTTCCCATGCAATTTCAATGCCTAGGTCTTGATCGGCAGCGTGCGGATGCGCTTGCCGGTGAGGGCGAAGAGCGCGTTGGCGACGGCCGGGGCGACCGGCGGGACGCCGGGCTCCCCGACGCCAGTGGGCTTGTCGCCGCCGGCGACCAGGTGCACCTCGACCTGGGGCATCTCGTTCATGCGCAGGACCCGGTAGTCGTTGAAGTTCGACTGCTCGACCTTCCCGTCCTTCAGGGTGATGCGGCTATAGAGCGCCGCGGACAGCCCGAACGCGATCGCGCTCTGCAGCTGCGCCTCGACGGTGAGCGGGTTCACGACGAGGCCGCAGTCGAATGCGGTCGTCACCTTGCGCACTTTCGGCTCGTCGCCCTGGAGCGACACCTCGGCGACATGGGCGCATACGCTGCCGAACGACTCGTGGATCGCGATGCCGCGCGCCACGCCCTTGGGGAGCGCCGAGCCCCATCCGGATTTCGCCGCGGCCAGGTCCAGCACCTTGAGCATGCGGGAATTCTTCGCGAGGAGTTGGCGGCGCAATTGCACCGGATCCATGCGCCGCGCCGCGGCGATCTCGTCGATGAGGGTCTCCATCACGAAAGCCGAATGCGAATGCCCGACCGAGCGCCACCAGAGCACCGGGACATCCGTCTTCACCGTGTGCAACCCCACCGCCAGGTTCGGGATCTCGTAGGGCGTATCGGCCACTCCTTCGGTGGAGGTCGGATCGATGCCGTCCTTCACCATCATCGCCTCGAAAGGCGTGCCGCCGATGATCGACGGGCCGACGATTGCGTGGTTCCAGCCGACGATGTTGCCGCTCGCATCGAGGCCGACCTCCGCGCGGTGCACGACCATCGGGCGATAGAAGCCGCCGCGGATGTCGTCCTCGCGCGTCCACACGGTCTTCACGGGTACCTTGGCAAGCGCCGCTATGGCGCAAGCCTCGGTGATGTAGTCCGATACCGGATTCGCGCGGCGGCCGAAGCCGCCACCGGCGAGCACGGTATTGAGCTTCACCTGCTCCGGCTTGAGACCCAGCACGCGGGCCGCGGCGCCCTGGTCCACCGTCTGGAATTGCGATCCGACCCAGATTTCGGCGCCGTCGGCACGCACTTCCACGGTGCAGTTGAGCGGCTCCATCGGTGCATGCGCAAGGAACGGCACCTCGTATTCGGCGACGATCGTCTTCGACGCCGACTTGATCGCCTCGACATTCGCCGCCTTCTTCGCGGGAAGGCCCGCGGTCTTCGCGAGCTCCCGGAATTGCGTGCCCAATGCCTCCGTCGACGCCGGATTCGCGCCCGGCTCCCACTCGGCCTCGAGCACGTCGCGTCCCTTCTTCACCGCCCAGAAGTGATTGCCGACGATGGCGATACCGTTGGCGAGCTGGATCACATGCGTCACGCCGGGCACTGCCTTCACCTTCTCCGGGTTGAAGCCCTTGAGCCTCGCGCCGAACGCAGGCGGGCGCGCGACCACGGCGATGTGCAGCCGAGGCGGCGTGCCGCTTGCCGGCCCAGTCGCAACCTGCCCGGCGGTCGAAGGAAGCTTGAGATCGAGCCCGAACACCGCGCGCCCTTCGACCTTGTCCGCCGCATCGAGGCGGCGCGTGGGCTTGCCGATGATCTTGAAGTCCTTCGGATCCTTGAGAGCAACCTTCTCGGGAACCGGAAGCTTGCCCGCGGCCGCCGCGAGTTGCCCGTAGGCCGCGCGCTTGCCGCCCGGCCCCACGACGAAGCCCTTCTCCGTGCGGCAATCGGCGGGCTTCACCTTCCACTCGCCGGCCGCGGCTTGCACGAGCATGGCGCGCGCCTGCGCCCCCACGGTGCGCAGCTGGTCGAACGAGTTGACGACGCTCGACGACCCGCCGGTGATCTGGATGCCGAGCAGGGTGTGGACGTACTCGGGCGCCGCGGGCGCGAGCTCCGCGCGCACCTTGCTCCAGTCGCAATCGAGCTCCTCGGCGACGATCATCGGCAGCGAGGTCATCACGCCCTGTCCGAATTCGAGGTGCTTCACCATCACGGTGCAGGTTCCGTCCTTGCCGATTCGCAGGAAAGCATTCGGGTGTATGGGCGGCTTTGGCGCATCCTCGGCAAATGCCGGCCGGCCGCGATCGGCGGGCAGCCAGAAACCGATCACCAGGCCGCCGGCGAGCGCGGCGGAGGATTGAAGGAAATGGCGTCGCCGATGGCTTTGGAGTTTCATATCTACGCCTTCTTGCCCTTGCCGAGCGCAGCCGAAGCGCTCTTGATCGCCTCGCGCACCCGTTGATACGTGCCGCAGCGGCAGATGTTTCCGCTCATGGCCGCGTCGATATCGGCGTCGCTCGGGCGCGGGTTCTTCGCGAGGAGTGCCGTCGCCGACATGATCTGCCCCGACTGGCAATAGCCGCACTGGACGACGTCCTTGTCGATCCACGCGGCCTTCACGGTCTGCGCCGTCGAATTGCGCTTGAGCCCCTCGATGGTGACCACCTGCTTGCCTTCGACCGCCGACACCGGCGTCACGCACGAGCGCGTCGCGACGCCGTCGACGTGAACGGTGCATGCGCCGCAGAGCGCCATGCCGCAGCCGTACTTGGTGCCGGTGAGCTCGAACCAGTCGCGCAACACCCAGAGCAAGGGCGTGTCGGGGGCGGCGCGGAAATCAATTCGGTCTTCGTTGAGGGTGAATTTGACGGGCACGGCGCGATCCTGAGGAATGCGGAGGCACCCATTATAATTCGCACGCCATGCCTCCCAGCCGCAGCAAGCTCTTTGCCACGCCCGACGAGGCGCAGAGCGCCTTCTACGAAGCCTTCGAGCGCGCGAACCTCGCCGCGATGATGGCGGTGTGGGCCGAAGCCGACGACATCGTGTGCGTGCATCCGCAAGGTCCGCGCCTGATGGGATTCGAGGCGGTGCGCGAGAGCTGGATGCAGATCTTCGCGGGCGGCGCGGCACTGCGCGTGCGCACCACCGAGGAGCGCCGTTTCGACGGGCAATCGGTTGCCGTGCGCGCCGTGATCGAGCACGTATCACCCCCCGGCGAGAACGCGCCGGTCGCGCTCGTCTGCGCGACGAATGTCTACGAGCTCACGCCCGCGGGCTGGCGCATGGTCGTCCATCACGCCTCCCCCATCACCGAGCCCGCCCCCGCCGCCGAAGAGCCCGCGCCTTCCGGTCATACGCTGCACTAGCAGATTTCGAGGACCGGCACGTACTCATGAATGCTTTTGCCTTCTGCGTTCATCTGCGTTTATCTGCGGATTCATTGCTGTTGTGCATGGCCGTAGTGCTCGCGGCCCACCTGCCGGCACAGGCCGCGGACCCGCAGAAGGTGATCCGGCAGGCGTATCCGAGCGCGGAGCGCGGGTTCGATTGCGCGCGCGAGTCCGACGAATTCACCGGAATGCTCTGCGACAACATCTACGACGCGCTTCTCCAATACGACCATCTCGCGCGTCCCATCAAGCTGCAGCCGCGCGCCGCGGCGGCGATGCCCGAAATCAGCGCCGACGGACGCACCTACACGATCCGCATCAAGCCGGGGATCTACTTCACCGCGGATCCGGCGTTCGACGGAAAGCGCCGCGAGCTCACCGCCGAAGACTACGTCTACAGCTTCAAGCGCATCTTCGATCCGACGGTGCGCGCGCAGTGGCTGTTCCTGCTCGAAGGCAAGATCGTGGGCGCCGACAAGCTGCAGGAAGAAGCGCGGCGCACCGGCCAGTTCGACTACGACCGGCCGATCGAGGGCCTCGCGACGCTCGACCGCTACACGCTTCGCGTGAGGCTCATCGAGCCCGACTACAACCTGCTCTACATCCTCACCATGCCGGCGATGGCCGCGGTCGCGCGCGAAGTCGTGGAGAAGTACGGCGACGCGTTCCCCGAGCACCCCGTGGGCACGGGGCCCTACAAGCTCGGCTTCTGGCGCCGCTCGTCGATGATCACCCTGGATGCCAATCCCGACTTTCGCGGGGAGACCTTCGTCACCACCGGGGGCGAGGACGAGCGCGACCGGCGCATCGCCGCGCACCTCGCCGGCAAGCGCCTGCCGCTGGTCGGGCGCATCGAGGTCTACATCATCGAGGAGCGCCAGCCCGAATGGCTCGCGTTCCTCAACGGCGAGCACGATTTCATCCGCCCGGTGCCGCCGGAATTCATCGACGTGGCGATGCCGGGCGGCAAGCTCGCGCCGAATCTCGCGCGGCGCGGCATCGAGGTACGGCCCGACGACCAGGCGTGGATCACGTACACGACGTTCAACATGCAGGACCCCGTCGTCGGCGGCTACACGCCGGAGAAGGTCGCGCTGCGCCGCGCGATGTCGCTCGCCTACCCGATCCACGAGGAGATCGCGATCATCTACAAGAACCAGGCGCTCAAGGTCGATTCGCCGATCGCGCCGGGGATGGCGGGCTACACGCCCGAGTCGAGCCCGACGCTCGAATACAACCCGGCGAAGGCGAAGGCGCTGCTCGACATGTTCGGCTACGTCGATCGCGACGGCGACGGCTGGCGCGACATGCCCGACGGGTCACCGCTCGCGATCGACCAGGCCTCGGTACCCGAGCAGCGCGCGCGCCAGCGAAACGAGCTGTGGCGCCGCAGCATGGAGGCGATCGGGCTGCGCATGACCTTCAACAAGGTGGAGAAGATGCCCGAGCTCAGGCGCCAGGCGCAGCTCGGCAAGGTCCAGTCGATGACCTACGGCTGGATCGCCGACTATCCCGACGGCGAGAACTTCCTCCAGCTCTTCTGGGGCAAGTCGATCGGCGGCGCGAACTACACGCTCTTCGACCATCCCGAGTACAACCGGATGTACGAGCGCATCAAGTCGATGCCCGACTCAGCCGAGCGCACCGAGATCTATCGCAGGATGGTGCGGCTCATCTGGGTCTACAACCCCTGGCGCGTGAACTCCATCATGCAGAACACCGTGCTCATCCATCCATGGGTGATCGGATACAAGAAGCACCCGTTCGCGCACGAGCCTTTCCGCTACCTCGACGTCGACCTCGACAAGCTCAGGGCTAGCGCACGCTGAAGGGCGCCGCGTAGGGGCGCCCGAAGGCGAGCCCGCTCGCGACCGTCTGCACCGGCTTCAGGTGGACCTTGCCGGATCGCTTGTTGTTGCGCGTATCGACGAACTCCACCGGGCCCTCGACGACCTCGAGGATCGAGACGTCGCCCGGCGCGCCCACCTGCAGCGTCCCGAGCTTCGGAATCCGGTCGATCGCGCGCGCGGCGTTCACCGTCGCCATCGCGATGACCTGCTCGAGCGAAAAACCCATGTTGAGGAACTTGCTCATCACCCACGTGAGGTACGGCATGCCGGGCGAATTGCCCGAGAAGACGTGCATGTCGGAGGAAATCGTGTCGGGCGAGGCGCCCTGCGCAATGGCCGCTTCGGCGATCGTGTAGTCGAAGCTGCCGCCGCCGTGGCCGACGTCGAAATGCACGCCGCGCCGCTTCGCCTCGAGCGCCGCGGGAAGGATCTTGCCGTCCTGCACGATGTTGGTGAACTGGTTGGAGAGGTTGGGAGCGCCCGAATAGCAATGGGTCAGGATGTCGTGGGGCCTCAGGAGGTCGAGGATCTGCGACATGAGCTGCGGGGTATCGACGCCGCCGATGTGGCACATCACCTTCGCGCCGCGCACGCCGGAGAGCTCGCACGCGCGAATCGCGCGCTTGAGCGGCTCGAGCCCATGCTTCGCGATGACGTTCTCCGACATGCGCACCTTGATCCCGAGCACCACGTCGGGATTCTCGGCGACGGTACGCGCCGCGTCCTCGGTGCGCGCGTAGTCGATGTTGTAAAGCTCCGCGACGGGAAAGCCGGTGAGGCCGATATTGGCGATGTGCACGAAGGCGTAGAGGCGCGTACGCGACGACGACATGATGAAGCGGCGCAGGCCCGCGAAATTGTTCGCGCCCGCATCGCCCGCCGAAACCGCGGTCGTGGTTCCCTGGAAGGGCACGAGCTCGTCGGCCGGAATGCCGATCGCCGAGCCGTAGGGATAGGTATGCGCGTGCAGGTCGATGAGGCCCGGGACGACGAGGCGGCCCGTGGCGTTGATCGTGCGCAGCGCGCGCTCGGCGGGAATGTTCGCTTCCACCGCTTCGACGAGCCCATTTCGCAACCCGACATCGCGCACGCCGCGCCATTTCTGGCTCGGGTCGAGGACTTCGCCGCCCTTCACCACGAGGTCGAACTTGTCGTCCGGTCCCATCGCCGCGCGAAGGGCCGCGGGAAGCGAAGCGAGCGTTGTGGCGGCGGCGATGCCGCGAAGCCATTGGCGGCGGGTGATCGCATTGTTCATGTTCTTCCTCCGAGGGCGGCGCGTTATGATCCGGCATGGCCACCGTAACCCCGCCCGCGCCCGAGCGCAACATCGTCGGCACCGCCGCCACGGTGTCGCTCATCCTGCTCCTCGCGTGGCAGCTCGCGTACTGGACGTGGACGTTCGCCACACCCGCAGCCGCTCTCTCGGCGCCGCCGGCGGCCGAAAACGCGGTGGATCTCGCGGTCGCGGCGAGGCTCTTCGGCGGGACCGCGTCGTCCTCGCCGGGCGCCGCTTCGTCGTCGGGATTGCGCTTGAAGGGCGTGGTCGCGCCCACGCCCGGCGTTGCCGCCTCCGCCATCTTCTCGACGGGAACCGGAAAGGACGTATCGATCTTCATCGGCTCCGAAGTCCAGCCCGGCGTGAAGCTCGTCGAAGTGAATCCCGACCACGCCATCGTCGCGCGCGCGGGCGTGAACGAGCGCATCGACCTGGAAGCCCGCAAGAGCACTGCCCTATCGACGGCGCAGCCGCGCGCCGGAGGATTCAAGCTCAACGTCTCGCGCGCGAGCGCGAACAACTTCAGCCTCTCGCGCAAGGAATTGGACGATGCGTTGCGCGATCCCAACCAGCTCAATTACCTCGGCCAGATCGGCGTGCCGGCGGGCGGGGGCGTGCGCATGGACGCCGCGCCCGCGGGAAGCCTCGCGCAGAAGCTCGGGCTGCAGCCCGGCGACATCATCAAGAAAGTGAACGGCCAGGCGATGGCCTCGCCGGGCGACCTTGCGCGTCTCTACCAGCAGTTCGGCAGCCTGTCCGTCGTGCAGGCCGAAATCCAACGGGGCGGCTCGACCGTACAGCTCTCGTACGCCATCAACCCGTAGGGGCCAATGGCAAAAAATCGCCCGTCAAATCAACGGCAAAGACAAAGAAACGTGATCAGATTCCTGGGGGGGCTTCTCGCGGCGGTGCTGTTCCTTTCGATCCCGGCGTACGGCCAGGACGAGAAAATCACCGTCAATTTCGTCAACGCCATCAAGCCCGTCGGCCAGCACACGGGACGAAACTTCATCCTCGACCCGCGGGTGACGGGCACGGTGAACATCGTTTCGGACAAGCCGGTCTCCAAGGACCTGCTCTACCAGATCTTCCTCTCGGCGCTGCGCGTGCAGGGCTACGCGGCGGTCGAAGGCGACGGATTCGTGAAGATCGTTCCCGAGGCCGAAGCGAAGACGAGCGCGGGGCCCACGGGCGCCGATGCCTCGCGCGTTCCCGGCGACCGCATCGTCACGCAGGTCTTCATCCTGCAGAACGAGTCGGCGGTGCAGCTCGTGCCCGTGCTTCGTCCGTTGGTGACCGCGAACAACTTCATCGCGGCCTATCCGAACAACAACGCGATCGTCATCACCGATTACGCGAGCAACGTGCAGCGCATCCAGCGGATCATCCAGTCGGTCGACCTGCCCTCGAGCGGCGACGTGCAGGTGCTCAAGCTGCAGAACGCATCGGCCATCGACATTTCGCAGACGCTCGCGAAGGTGGTGCCCGAGACGAGCGCCTCGCCCATCGCACCCGGCCAGCCCCCGAAAGCCGCGATCGCCGTCGACACGCGCACCAACAGCCTCATCGTCCGTGCCGACAATGCGCCGCTCATGGCGCGCATCAAGGCGCTCATCGCGGGGCTCGACGCGCCGGGCGCCGGCAGCGGCAATGTCTACGTCGTGTTCCTGCGAAACGCCGAGGCGACGCGCATCGCCGAGACGCTGCGCGGCCTCATTTCGGGAAGCGACTCGTCGCGCACCACGACCACCACCACGACCCCTGCCGGGGGCATCGCATCGCAAACCACCGCGCCGACCGCCACCGGCAGTTCGAGCGCCGCGGCGGTCGCGCCGAGCTCGATCATCCAGGCCTATGCGCCGACCAACTCCATCATCATCACCGCGTCCGAGCCGGTGTACCGGGGGCTGCGCACCGTCATCGATTCGCTCGACCAGCGGCGCGCGCAGGTCTACGTCGAGGCGCTCATCGTCGAAGTCTCCACCGGGCTCGCGGCCGAGTTCGGGGTTCAGTGGCAGGGCGCGCGCAACGTCGGCGGCGGACAGACGGTCTTCGGCGGAACGAACTTCAACACCGCGGTGGCGAGCGGCACCGGCACCAACATCCTCGGCGCCGCACTCGATCCCTCGACGCTCGGTCCCGGATTCAACCTCGGCCTCATTCGCGGGACGATCAAGATTCCCGGAACCGACGTCGAGATCGCGAACCTGCAGCTCCTCGCGCGCGCGCTCGAAGGCGACAGCGCCGCGAACGTGCTGTCCACGCCGAACGTCCTCACGCTCGACAACGAGGAGGCGAAGATCGTGGTCGGCCAGAACGTGCCGTTCATCACCGGCTCCTTCACGCCGACCTCGGGGAGCGCGAACAATCCCTTCCAGACCATCGAGCGCAAGGACATCGGGCTGACGCTGCGCGTGACGCCGCAGGTGTCCGAGGCCGGCGCGGTGAAGCTCAAGATCTTCCAGGAAGTCTCGAACGTCACGCGCGACAAGTTCCTCCTCGGCTCGGCCGACATCATCACCAACAAGCGCTCGCTCGAATCGACGGTGCTCGTCGACGACGGACAGATCGTGGTCCTCGGCGGGTTGATCCAGGACGACCAGCAGGCGGCGATCGACAAGGTGCCGCTCCTGGGCGATATCCCGTACATCGGCGCGCTGTTCAAGTACGAATCGCGCAACCGCAAGCGCACCAACCTCATGGTCTTCATCCGCCCCGTGGTGTTGAAGGACGAGCGCGCGGCCGCGTCGATCACCGCCGACCGCTACGAGTACATCCGCCACCAGCAGGGCGACCTGAAGCTGCCGTGGAACGGGCTGCTTCCCGCGGAAGCGGCGAAGCAGCTCCCGCCGTTCGACAAGGCCGCCCCACTGGGAAGATGAAGGACACGAGAACCGGGGTCAGACCCCCAAAAGCGGATGGACCGGGGTCTGACCCCAGGGACCTCGATCCGGCCACGGTGCGGCTCCTGCCGTATCCGTTCGCCAAATCGAAGGGGGTGCTCGCGGCACGCGTGGTCGCGGGCGCGCTCGAGGTCTGGATCAAGCCCTACCCGCAGGCCTCGACGCTCGCCGAAGTGCGGCGCATGGCGGGCAAGCCCCTGAAGGAAGTGCTGCTCACGCCCGAGGAGTTCGACCATTGCCTCGCGCTCGCCTACACGCGCGAGCCCTCGGCGGCGGAGACCATCGTCGAGGACTTCGGCGATTCCGTCGATCTGGCGAAGCTCACCGAGCAGCTGCCGGAAGTGGCTGACCTGCTCGAGACCGAGAACGAAGCGCCGATCATCCGCCTCATCAATGCGCTGCTCACCCAGGCGGTGCGCGAGGGCGCTTCCGACATCCATCTCGAAATATTCGAGTCACGCGCGCTGGTGCGGCTGCGCGTCGATGGGGCGCTGCGCGATGTCGTCGAGCCGCGGCGCGGGCTGCACCCGGCCATGGTCTCGCGGATCAAGGTGATGGCCTCCCTCGATATCGCCGAGAGGCGCCTGCCGCAGGATGGCCGCATTGCGCTTCGCGTCGCGGGCCGGCCGATCGACGTTCGCGTTTCCACCATTCCCACCGGCAGCGGCGAGCGCGTCGTGCTGCGGCTCCTCGACAAGCAAGCGGGGCGCCTCACGCTCGATGCGCTCGGCATGGCGCCGGTGACCCGCGATGCGGTGGACGCGCTGATCCACGAGCCGCACGGGATCCTCCTGGTGACGGGCCCGACGGGTTCGGGAAAAACCACGACGCTCTATTCGGCGCTGCTGCGGCTCGATCGCAAGACGCGCAACATCCTCACGGTGGAGGATCCGATCGAGTACGAGCTCGATGGCGTCGGCCAGACCCAGGTGAATCCGCGCATCGAGATGACGTTCGCGCGCGCGCTGCGCGCGATCCTGCGGCAGGATCCCGACGTGGTGATGATCGGCGAGATCCGCGACCTGGAAACGGCGCAGATCGCGGTGCAGGCCTCCCTCACCGGGCATCTCGTTCTCGCGACCCTCCATACCAACGACGCGCCGGGCGCCGTGACGCGGCTCGTCGACATGGGAATCGAGCCCTTCCTGCTCGCCTCCACGCTGAACGGCGTGATCGCGCAGCGCCTCGTTCGCAAGCTCTGCTTCGACTGCCGCACGCCGTACGAGCCCGATGCCACCGAGCGCTCGCTCTTCGGCGCGTCACCTCCGGGGCGTCTCTACCGCGCCGTGGGGTGCGCGGCGTGCAATGCCTCGGGCTATCGCGGCCGCACCGGAATCTACGAGCTCCTGACCGTCGACGACGAGCTGCGCCGCCTGATCCACGACGTCGCCGCCGAACGCACGCTTCGCGACACGGCCGCCGCGCACGGCATGGTCCGCTTGCGCGACGACGGGCTGCGGTGGGTGCGCGAGGGCATCACGTCGCTCGACGAGGTGCTTCGCGTCACGCGGACGTAAATGCCCGGATTCCGCTACCAGGCATACAACGTCGAGGGCAAGCTCCACAAGGGCGTGCTCGAGGCGGACAGCGCCCGGCAGGCACGCGCGCAACTTCGCGACCAGGGGCTGACGCCGCATCGGGTCGAGATCATTGCGGCGAACGATCCGGCCGCGGGCGCGCGCTTCCGTCCGGTCGCGCTTTCGTCCACGCAGGTGACGCAGCTCACGCGCAGCCTCGCATCGCTCCTCGAAGCCGGTCTCACGGTCGAGCAGGCGTTCAACGCGCTCATCGAGCAGGCCGAGAACGAACGCGTCCGCCAGGTGCTCGCGGCGCTGCGCGGCGAAGTGATCGCGGGCAACACGATCGCGAAGGCGCTGGGCTCCTTCCCCAATGCCTTCCCCGAGCTTTACCGCACGCTGGTCGCCGCAGGAGAAGCTTCCGGACAATTGCCGCGGGTGCTGGCGAAGCTTGCCGACTATCTCGAGGAACGCCATCAGCTGCGCGCCCGCCTCACGCTCGCGCTCATCTATCCGGCGATCGTGATGGCGGTGGCGCTGGCCGTCGTGGGGGCGCTCCTCGTCTACGTCCTGCCCCAGGTGGTGCAGGTCTTCCAGCACGCGCACCAGCAGCTGCCAATTCTCACGCGCGCGCTGATCGCCTTCTCCGGCTTCCTGCGGGCGACCTGGGTGTTGTGGATCGTCGCGTTCGTCGGCGGTGCGATCGCGCTGCGCGTGGCATTCCGGCGCCCGGCCTCGCGTGCCGCGCTGCACAGTTTCCTCTGGCGCGCCCCGCTCATCGGCAGCGTGCTGCGGCACCTGGACGCCGCGCGCCTCGCGGCGACGCTCTCGATCCTGGTGGGTAGCCGCGTGCCGATCCTCCAGGCGCTCGAAGCGGGCACGGGTGTGATGACGCTCACGCCGATGCGCTCGGCGTTGTCGAATGCCGCGCGCGGGGTGCGCGAAGGCATGCCCCTCGCGCGCGCGCTGGCGGCCACCAAGTCGTTTCCTCCGGTGATGGTGCATCTCATCGCGAGCGGCGAGACCAGCGGGCGGCTCGACGAGGCGCTCGAGCGCGCTGCGCGCCAGCAGCAGAACGACCTCGCTATCCGCATCGCCGCATTCGCCGCGCTCTTCGAGCCGGCGATGATCCTGCTCATGGGCGCGGTGGTGCTCACCATCGTGCTCGCGATCCTCATGCCAATCTTCCAGTTGAACCAACTTGTGGGGAAGTAGATGAAACGCGAGAGCGCCTTCACATTGATCGAGGTCCTGGTGGTGGTCGCGATCCTCGGGATTCTCGCGGCGATCGTGGTGCCGCGCATCATGGATCGGCCCGACGAGGCCAAGCGCATCGCCGCGAAGGCCGACATCGGCGCGATCGTGCAGGCGCTCAAGCTCTATCGCCTCGACAACGGTTTCTATCCCGCGACCGACCAGGGCCTCGCCGCGCTCGTGCAAAGGCCGACAACCAATCCGGCTCCCGGAAACTGGAAGCAGGGCGGCTACCTCGAGCGCCTTCCCAAGGACCCGTGGGGCGGCGACTACCAATACCTGCAACCGGGGGTGCGCGGCGAGATCGATGTCTTCAGCCTCGGCGCCGACCGCGCCCGCGGCGGAGAGGGCAACAGTGCCGACATCGGCAACTGGGATTAGGCCCCGGCCTGCGCCGGGGCGACCCCGCTCTGCGAACGAGATGGGGCCCCGGCCTGCGCCGGGGCGACCCCGCTCTGCGAAACGCGGGGTCGGTTTCACGCTGGTCGAGATCCTGGTGGTGGTGGGGATCGTGGGAGTGGTGTTGGCGGTGGCGGCCGTGAACCTGTTTCCGAGCGATGCGGAAGTCGCGAAGCGGGAGGCCGGATACGTGGCGATCGCGATCGAGAAGGCACGCGACGGCGCGTGGTTCGGCGGACGGCCGACGGCGCTCACCTTCGACGAGGGGCGCGTCAGGCAGTGGCGCCTTGCGGCCGATCGCACCTGGCAGGCGGACGCCGGCAACGATCGCGCGCTCGGCGAAGCGCGCCTCGCCGGGCTCTATGTCGACGGCGAAGCGCTTGCCGCGAACCAGCGCCTCATTTTCCTTGCCGACGGATTCGGCGTGGCCTTCCGCGTCGCGCTCGAGATCCGCGGCCTCCCACAAACGATCGAAGGCGACGCGGCCGGTTCCGTCACCGTGGCGGAAAAATGATGAATGGGTCCCCGATGACTCGAGGACGACGTCGCTTACGCGACGTCGGTTTCACCCTCCTGGAGATTCTCATCGCCGTGGCGATCCTCGCCATCGCGCTCGCCGCGACCACGCGCGCCGCGAGCCTCGCCACCGACGGCACGCTCGAGACGCGCCACCGCCTGCTCGCCACCTGGGCCGCCGAAAACCGCGTCGCCGAGCTTCGTGCGCGGCGCCTCTTCCCCGCGCCGGCCACGACCCGCCTCACCACGGAGCAGGGCGGCCTCGCGCTCGTCATCGACGAAAGTGTGACCGAGACACCCAATCCGTCGATCCGCCGCGTCGATCTCGCGATTTCGGACGCTCGCGACACGCAGCGCGTGCTCACGCGGCTCACGGCTTATGTCGCACAGTAAATTGATTGGGCCCCGGCCTGCGCCGGGGCGACCCCGCTCTGCGAAACGCGGGGTCGGATTCACTCTGATCGAGCTGCTGGTCGCGCTCGCGATCTTCGCCCTCCTCTCGGGCTTCGCCTACCGCGGCCTCACGACGCTCCTCGAAAGCCGCGAAGCGCTGCGCAAGGAGTCGCGCAAGTGGCGCGACACAGCGATCTTCATCGGCCGCGTCGAGCGCGACCTGCACTCCGTGCTCGACCGCACCGCGACCAGCCCGGCCGGCACGCCGCTCGCGCCGGTCTCGTCTTCCGTCGAGATCGCGGGCGCGCAGGCGAATGGCCTCGCGCTCACGCGCTCGGGCGGCGCGCTCCAGGAGACCGCGCTCGCCGCGCCGCAGCGCATCGCCTATCGCCTGCAGCAGGGGCGCGTCGAGCGGCTCACCTGGGGTTCGGTCGATCCCGCGCCGCGCGACGAGCCGGCCGGCGTCACCGTGCTCGGCGAGGTGCGCGCGCTGGACTTTCGTTTCCTCGTGGTGAACGAATGGCGGACCAGCTGGGGCCTCGCCGGCAGCGCCGAGAGGATTCCCGCCGCGGTCGAAATGACGCTGGTGCTCGCGAGCGGCGAACGCATCGTCCGCCTCGTCGACCTGCCGAGGCGATCGTGAGGAACGAGCGCGGTGTCGCGGCGATCACCGCCATCCTCGTCGTGGCAGTCGCGGCTTCGGCGGCGACCTTCATGCTCGCGCAGCACTCGGCGATGATCGACCAGACGCTCCTCGTCGCCTCGCGCGCGCAAGCCGAGCTCTACGGCGACGCCGGGCTCGACTGGGCGCGCGGCGTGCTCACCGAAGATGCGCGGCGCGCGGGCACGGTCGATGCCCTCGGCGAAGGCTGGGCGCAGCCCATCGTCGGCCTTCCGGTCGAACGCGCGGTCGTCGCCGGCGCGATCGAGGACGAGCAAGGCAAGCTCAATCTCAACAACCTCGTGATCGGCGGGCGCAGCGACTGGGATTTCAGGATCCTGCAACGCCTGCTGAAGGAGCTCGCGCTCGCGCCCGAGCTCGCCGAGGCGGTCATGGATTGGATCGACGCGGACCAGGATGTCAGCGGCAACGGCGGCGCGGAGAACGCGTATTACCTCTCGCTCAAGCGTCCCTACCGCGCGGCGAACCAGATGCTCGTCCAGATCGACGAGCTGTACCGGGTGCGCGGCTTCGACGCCGCGACGATCGCGAAGCTGAGGCCGCACGTGACGGCGCTTCCAGTGAGAACGCCGGTCAACATCAATACGGCGAGCGAGGCGGTGCTCGCCGCGGTGCTCGACGGCAAGGTTGCGCCGGACGAGCTCGCCGCGCGCCTCGCCAGCCGCCGCGCGAAGCCTTTCCAATCGGCGGCCGAGATCGCGCAATGGGTCCCCAAAGCCGACCCGCGGACGGTGAGCGGCGACCTCGCGGTGAAGAGCGACTTCTTTTCCGTGCGTGTGCAGGTCGCGCAAGACGACGTGCAACTCGCGACCGAGGCGCTGGTGCAGCGCAACCCCCAGAACGGCACGACGTCGCTCCTGTGGCGGCGTCCGCTCTATTAAATGAAACTCCGCGTCTTCCTCCCCGCCCTCGAGCGCCCCGACGCCGACACGCGCTTCGCCTGGATTCTGTTCGACGCGCACCGCAATGTATTGCGCGAGGAGGCGACCAATGCCGCCAATGCCCCGCGCGCCGACGAGGTCGAAGCCGTCCTTCCGGCCTCGCGCGTGCTCTTCGCGCGCCTGAAGCTGCCGCGTGTGAACGCCGCCACCATTCGCGAATTGCTCCCCTACGCGGTCGAAGATCGCCTGGTTGCCGATCCTTCGCATGTCCACGCGGTCGCGGGGCGTCGGCGCCACGGGAGCGGGGAGACGACCGTGGCGGTCGTCGATCGCGAATGGCTCGCGGCGATGCTCGACGCGCTGCGCCACGCGAGCATTCGTCCCACGCGCGCGTGGTGCGAGAGCGCGCTCGCCGCGGGCGGCGATCGCGACTGGAATGTCGTGTGGGGCCCGCAGCGCGGCATGCTGGTCGACGATGAGGGGGTGAGCGTCGCATTCGACCGCGGAACAGCATCCGATACGCCGCTCGCGATCCGCATCGCGCTCGATGAAGCCGCGGCGCTTGGGCGTCGGCCGCTGCAGATCCGCGTGCATTCGGAAGGCGGGGAGCCGCCGCCCGATCTCGAACAATGGAGCATGGATGGCGCGGCGAAGTTTGCCGCCGGAACGACCTGGGAGCGGCTGCGCGCGGGCGAGCCTTCTTCCCAGGCGATCAACCTCCTGCAGGGCGAGTTCGCCTCGCGCCCTTCGCGCTTCTCGGTTTCAGGCATTCCGCGCGCGGCCGTGGCGCTCGCCGCTCTCATCCTGATCCTGCAACTCGCCTTCGTGGCCGTCGACGCGTGGCGCCTCGAGCGCGAGCGCGCGTCGCTCGAGGCGAAGCGCGAAGCGGTTTTTCGCGACGCATTCCCGGAAGCGAAGACGATCGTCGACCCGCAGCTGCAGATGGCCCGCAACCTCGCCGAGCTCAAGCGCGCGCGCGGCATGGCGTCGGAGGACGATTTCCTCGCACAAGTAACGCGCGCCGCGCGCGAATCCCGCGCGCCCGCGCGCTCGATCGAATACGCCGACGGGCGCCTGCAGGTGCGCCGCGACCCGGCGCCCAAAGTGGCCGGGAGAGCGCCATGAATGCATCCACGCGACTCTGGATGGATCGCGCACCCGCAGATCGCGTCCTTCTAATGGCGATCACCACGATCGCCGTGCTCGCTCTCATCGTCGCATTCATCTGGCTGCCGCTCGAACGCGCGCGCGCGCGCCTCGCCCGCGAGCTGCCGCAGCTCTACGCTTCGGCTGCGACCCTCGAACGCCAGGCCGCGGAAGCCAAGCGCCTTCGGTCGATGCCTGCGATCGCCGCCGGCGCCGCCGAGCCGCTCGCTTCCCTCGTCACCGCGGGCGGCGGAAACCCGCTTCCCGGCGCGCAGATCTCGGTGCTCGACGGAAAGACGATCGCCGTCACCGGCGCGGACATCGCTTTCGGGCCGCTGCTCGAGTGGATCGCGACGGTGCAGGTCTCCCAGGGGCTTCGCGTCCTCAGCGCGCGCATCGAAGCGCTGCCGGCACCCGGACGCGTACGCGCGGAGCTGCGCCTGGCACGACCATGAGAAAGCGCACCTTCGTTCTGGTCGGCATCGGGCTCCTCGCCTTCGTGATCATCCTCGCGCTGACCATGCCCGCCTCGTTCGTGGCGTCGCAGGTCAATGCGATCCTGCCGAGGCATGTTGCGATCGACCAGGCGACGGGAAACATCTGGAACGGCGAGGCGCGTGTGCGCGTCGCCCCCGGCGGAGCCGAGATCGTGCTCGAGCGCGTGCGCTGGCGGCTCAAGCCCCAGCGCCTGGCCAACGGGCAGATCGCGTTCGACACGTCGGTCTCGAGCGGAGGCGTGGAAGCGCTGATGGAGATCGCGCGCGACGGCTCGCGCTGGCACGTCCAGGGCCTCGACATCCACGGGGACGCGAGCGCCTTTGCATCGATCTTCCCGATCCTCGGCCCCTATCGATTCTCCGGTCCGGTCAGGGCCACTTCGGATGCGCTCGACGGCGACGGCAGCTTTGTTTGGGGCGACGTTCGCCTTGAATGGCGCGACGCGGTGACGGGGCTCACGGAAGTGCGGCCCCTCGGAACGTATCGCGCGGATTGGCACGCGGACGGAAGCACCGGACAGCTCACGGTGACGACGGTGAGCGGAGCGCTGCGCGTCGACGGCGCAGGAACGACCACCGCCCCGGCGCGCGTCGTTTTCAGCGGCGAGGCGCGCGCCGAGGCCAACACCGCGACCGCGCTCGAGCCGCTCCTCGACTTGATCGGTCCGCGCAAGCCGAACGGCGCGCGCGCCATCGAAATCCGCCTGCAGTGATCTCCCCGCCGCCCTTCGCGCCCGCGCCGTGGCTCACGCATCCGCACCTGCAGACGACCTACGCCTCGATCTTCGCCCGCGCGCCGCGCATCGCCTACCGTCGCGAGCGCTGGGAAACTCCCGACGGAGACTTCGTCGACGTCGACTTCGTCGATGGCATTCCGGGTGCGCCTTCGGTACACCTCTTCCACGGCCTCGAGGGATCGTCGCGGTCGCATTACGCGCGCATGCTGATGCACATCGTTCACGCACGCGGTTGGAACGGCAGCGTGCTCAACTTCCGCGGCTGCAGCGGCGAGCCCAATCGCCTGCCGCGCGCCTACCACTCCGGCGATTCCGAGGAAGTCGATTGGGTCTTGCGTCGGCTGAAGGATCGGCTCGGCCACTTTGCGCTCTTCGCCGTGGGCGTTTCGCTGGGCGGCAACGCGCTGCTCAAATGGCTCGGCGAACGCGGCTATGGCGCGGGCGAGCTGGTGGAGCGTGCCGCGGCGATCTCGGCGCCGATGGACCTCAGGGCCGGGGGCGATGCGCTCGGCCACGGCCTTGCGATCCTCTACGCGCGCCACTTCCTCGTCACGCTCAAGCGCCACACCGCGCACAAGGGCGAACGCTTCCCGGGCCTCTTCGACGCCGAGCGCGTGCGCCGCGCGCGCACGCTGCGTGACTTCGACAACGTCTTCACCGCTCCCGTGCACGGCTTCCGCGACACCGACGATTACTGGACGCGGGCGAGCTCGAAGCCGTGGCTCGGAGCGATCCGCGTGCCCACCCTCGTGGTGAACGCGCGCGACGATCCGTTCCTCCCGGAATCGGCGCTGCCCACGGAACGCGAGGTCTCGGACGCGGTCACGTTAGAATTCACCTCTCGCGGTGGCCACGTCGGGTTCGTAAGCGGTCCCTTTCCCGGCGACATCGAGTGGCTGCCCCGGCGCCTCCTGCACTTTTTCGAGCATCACCAATGACAACTTCAAATCCTGTCCCCGGGGGGGCTCCCCCCGCCGCCATCCCGCCCGAAATTTTCAAGGCCTACGACATTCGCGGCATCGTCGATCGCACGCTCACCGAACCCGGCGTCGAGGCCATCGGGCGGGGCCTCGGCACGCTCGCCCGAGGCAAAGGCGTGAAGCAGTTCGTGATCGGCCGCGATGGCCGCCTTTCGGGCCCGCGGCTCGCGCAGGCGCTCGCGCGCGGCTTGAACGCCGCCGGCATCGACGTGATCGACATCGGCGTCGTCGCGACCCCGATGGTCTACTTCGCGACGCATCACTTCGAAACCGGCAGCGGCGTGATGGTCACCGGCAGCCACAACCCGCCCGACTACAACGGCTTGAAGATGATGCTCGCGGGCGACACGCTCGCCGCCGAGGCGATCCAGGACTTGCGCCGCCTGATCGAGGGCGGCAAGTTCGCCGTTGCCCCGTCGCCGGGAACCCAAACCAAGTCCGACATCTCTGCCGCCTACATCGAACGCATCGTCTCCGACGTGAAGATCTCGCGCCCGATGACGATCGCCGTCGATTGCGGCAACGGCTCGCCCGGCGCCTTCGCGCCGGCGCTCTACCGCAAGCTCGGCTGCAAGGTGATCGAGCTCTTCTGCGAGGTCGACGGCCACTTTCCAAACCATCATCCCGATCCTTCCCAGCCGGAAAACCTCGAAGACCTGATCCACGAGCTCGCCGCGGGCGATGCGGAGATCGGCCTCGCCTTCGACGGCGACGGCGACCGGCTCGGCGTGGTCACCAAGGCGGGCAGGATCATCTATCCCGACCGGCAGCTGATGCTCTTCGCCGCGGATGTGCTGTCGCGAAACCCCGGCGCCCAGGTGATCTTCGACGTGAAGAGCACGCGCAACATGTATCCCTGGATTCGCAAGCACGGTGGCGTGCCGTTCCTGTGGAAGACCGGCCACTCGCTCATCAAGGCGAAGCTCAAGGAGATGGGCGCGCCGATCGGCGGCGAGATGAGCGGGCATATTTTCTTCAAGGAGCGCTGGTACGGATTCGACGACGGCCTTTACGCGGGCGCGCGGCTTCTCGAGATCCTGTCGCGCGAGAAGGATGTCTCGAAGGTCCTCGATGCGCTCCCCGACAGTCTCAGCACGCCCGAGCTGCAGGTGCCGCTCGAGCGCGAGGGCGAGAACCACCGCCTCATCGCCGAGCTGCAGAAAACCGCGAAGTTCGAGGGTGCCACGGAGGTGAACACGATCGACGGGCTGAGGGTGGAATATCCCGACGGCTTCGGCCTGATGCGCGCGTCGAATACGACGCCGGTCCTCGTGCTGCGCTTCGAGGCGGACAACGAGGCAGCGCTCGCGCGCATCCAGCGCGATTTCAAGCGCGTGCTATCGTCGGCCAAGCCCGACGCCCGATTGCCGTATTGAGCGGTCGCCCGTCCGGGCGATGACCGCGTTCGGCGGAGACTCGATGGACAGGCGCCCGGGACGGCGAAGGCTGGTTCACGGCATCGTGGCGATCGGTGCGGCCGCGGCGTTCGGTCGGGCCGGGTCCGCGCTCGCGCAGCAACCCCGACGGCTCGGCGTGTTCCACTGGGAAAACCGGAAGAGTTTCGACGAGGCGCGCCCCGGCATCTTCCGCGCGCTCGCGGAAAGGGGCTGGCGCGAGGGCGATACTCTCCTTGTCGACTGGCACGGGATCAACGTCCGCTCGCCGCTTCTCGAGCGCAAGGCGGCCGAGCTTGCCGCCACCCTGCCCGACGCCATCCTGACGGAGAGCACGCCCGCCACGCGCGCGCTCCTCAAGGCGACGACGACGATTCCCATCGTCACCAGCGTCGCGGACCCGGTGCGAAGCGGATTCGCGGCGAGCCTCGCGCGCCCCGGGCGAAACGTGACGGGCCTCTGCAACCAGTTCGCGGGCTGGGAAGCGAAGTGCCTCGAGATGCTGCGCGCTTTCGCTCCACGCCTTGGCGGCGTAATGCTCTTCTACCCCGGACCGGCATCGAGCGAATTCGCGAGGCCCTTCATCGATGCGGCCGCGAAGATGGGGTTGGACCCACGCCTCTCTCTCGTCGCGTCGATCGCAGAAACCGAATCCGCCTTGCGCCAGGGAATCGCCGCGGGCGCGCGGGCCGCCGTGGTGGGGCCGCTGGAACTGGTGGCCGTGCGAACGCGGGGCCAGGACGACGAGTCGATGACGAAATGGCTGGCGGAGGCCTTGCCGCGCAACCGGATCGCTGCGATTGCGGCGAGTGGAGTGATCGATGACCGGTTTCTCCTATCCACCGAGCCCTACCATGCGAACATGGGACGCAGCTTCGCGGGAGTGCTCGACAAGGTCTTGCGCGGCACGAAGCCCGCGGACATCGCCTTCGAGCAGCCGGATGCCGCGCACATCGTGCTGAACCGCAAGATCGCCCGGGCGACGGGCCTCGATGTCCCCAGCGAAATCCTGCTGCGTGCGACGCGCGTGATCGAGTGATGAAAGCCGCTACCGGACCGCTCGCAGGTATCCGCGTGATCGACCTCACCACGGTCGCGATGGGTCCCTACGCGACGCAGATCCTCGGCGATATGGGCGCGGACGTGATCAAGGTCGAATCTGCCGATGGCGACGTGTTCCGTTATGCCGCCCCGGCGCGCAACCCCGGCATGGGCGCCGCGTACCTGAACCTCAATCGCAACAAGCGCAGCGTCGTGCTGGATCTCAAGAAGGATGCGGACCGCGAGAAGCTCCTCGGGCTCGCGAAGGATGCCGATGTCTTCGTCTACAACGTCCGGCCGCAATCGATGCGCAAGCTCGGGCTCGATTACGAGACGCTCGCGAAGGTGAACCCGCGCATCGTCTATTGCGGCACGTACGGCTTCTCCGAGCGCGGACCGTACGCGGGGCAGCCGGCGTTCGACGACATCATCCAGGCGATGAGCGGCATCGCGGCGCTGCAGGGCCACAACGGCGAGGCGGGGCCCGAGTACGTGAACACGATCATCGCCGACAAGGCCGCGGGTCTCACCGCCGCCTATGCGATCGCGATGGCGCTCTACGAGCGCGAGCGCTCCGGGCTCGGCCAGGCGATCGAGGTGCCGATGTTCGAGACCATCGTCTCGTTCACGCTGCTCGAGCACATGGCCGGTGCCACCTTCGTACCGACGGAGCACGCCATGGGCTACGAGCGCGTGCTCTCGCCCAACCGCAAGCCCTATCGCACGAGGGACGGCTACATCGGACTGCTTCCCTACACCACCGCACAGTGGCAGCGTTTCTTCAAGGCGGCGGGCGAAACCGCCCTCGCTTCCGATCCGCGCGTTTCGGATCCGTCGCTGCGCAGCAAGAACATCGACGCGCTCTATGCGGAGCTCGCGCGCATCGTCGCGACGAAGACCACGAGCGAATGGGTCGAGCTCCTCAAGGACGCGGACCTGCCGATGACGCCGGTGCGCACGCCCGAGGACCTGCTCACCGATCCGCACCTCGCAAAGCTCGATTTCTTCCACGGTGTGACGCATCCGACGGAAGGCGAGATGCGCACGATCGGGATTCCGGTGACGTTCTCGCGCACGCCGGGGAGCATTCGCTCGCTGCCGCCGACGCTGGGTCAGCACACCGACGAAGTTGTCGCCCCGTCGAAGGACGGGGCCCAATTGGATCCCGGCCTACGCCGGGATGACAAGCCGTCGCGCTATTTCATTCGCGCCGATGAAGTCCCCGGCTACCACCCCGCCAACCACCTCGGCACCGTCAATCGCCGCCTCATCGGGCGGGAGACCGTCGGCGCCGAGAGGGTCGAGGTGATCCTCGGCACCATCGAGAAGGGCAAGGGAGCGCTGCCGCACGCGCATCCGGGCATCGAGCAGGTGTGCTACATGCTCGAAGGACGCGCGCGCGCCGAAATCGGCGGTGAGGTCTGCGAGCTCGGTCCGGGTGACTGCTGCTTCTTCCCCGCCGAGATGCAACATACGTTTACGGTGGTGAGCGATGAGCCGGTGAAGGTGCTCGTCATCTACTCGCCGCCGTACGAGGAATCGCCCGAGAGGAGAATCACATGAAGGCCATCGTTTCGCTGCTGGCGCTCGCGTTGTCGCTCGCGGCGCCCGTCTCCGCCCAAACGTATCCCACCCGCCCCATCACGCTCGTTGTCTCCTTCGCCGCGGGCAGCGGCACGGACGGCGTCGCGCGCATCGTCGGGCAGAAGCTCTCCGAACGCCTGAAGCAGCCGGTCGTCGTCGACAACAAGGCCGGCGCCAACGGCCAGATCGCCGCGGAGTTCGTGAAGAACGCCAAGCCCGACGGCTACACGCTGTGGATGACGACCAACACCACGCACTCCGCGAATCCCCTCCTCTACAAGGAGCTGCGCTACGACCCGATCAAGGATTTCACGCCGATCATCCTCACCGGCGAGCTGCCGTTCGCGCTGGTGGTGAACAACGACCTGCCGCCGAAAACGCTGAAGGAGTTCATGGCTTACGCCCGCGCCAATCCGGGGAAGATCTCCTACGCCACGCCGAACAGCACGTCGCTGGTGGGCTCCGAGACCATGCGCGTCGCGGGCAAGCTCGACATCGTCGGCATCCCCTACAAGGCGAGCCCGCAGGCGCTCGGCGACACCATCAGCGGAACGGTGCAGATGTACATCGTCGATTTCGGCTCGGGGTTGAGCAACATGAAGGCCAAGAAGGTGCGCACGCTCGCGGTCACGCCGGCGCGCAAATCGAAGATCCTTCCCGATGTTCCTCCGATCGCTTCCGAGATTCCGGGATTCGACCTCACCTCGTGGAACGGGATCTTCGGCCCTGCCGGCACGCCGAAGGAAGTCGTGGACCGGATCAACAAGGAAGTACTGGCCGTCCTCGCCGAGAAAGACGTGCAGGAGAAGCTCGCGGCCACCGGCTTCGAAGTGAATCCCTCCAAGTCGCCGGAGGAATTCAGGAAGTACGTCGCCGACCAGCTCGCGCACTGGTCGCACATGATCAAGGCGGCCGGGATCAAGCCGGAGTAGCACGCACCAATGGATTTCACGCTCAATGCAGACCAGGAAGCGATCCGCGAGGCGATCGCGAAAGTCTGCGCGCGCTTCGACGACGAGTACTGGCTCAAGCGCGATCGCGAAGGCGGTTTCCCGCTGGATTTCCACGCCGCGTTCGCGCAGGACGGCTGGCTCGGAATCTGCATGCCCGAGGAATACGGCGGCTCCGCGCTCGGCATCACCGAGGCCGCGATCATGATGCAGGCGATCAGCGAATCGGGGGCAGGCCAGAGCGGCGCTTCCGCCGTTCACATGAACATCTTCGGTCTCAATCCCGTCGTGGTCTTCGGCACCGACGAGCAAAAGAAGCGTTTCCTGCCGCCACTCATCGCCGGGAAGGAGAAAGCGTGCTTCGCGGTGACCGAGCCCGACGCGGGGCTCAACACCACCAAGCTCAAGACGAAGGCGGTGCGCAAGGGGGACCACTACGTCGTCTC
>WNFL01335982.1_pt2 | contig 45768 bp, 36 predicted proteins | sample 5400361 | NCBI WGS metagenome assembly WNFL01 (sample SAMN13153351, study PRJNA577476) | soil metagenome | isolation source: 40 cm soil on Douglas fir-dominated hillslope | place: USA:California | collected 2013-09-17 | reverse complement strand
CGGCGGTGCGTAGCTTCGGCAGCTTATGGAGCGAGCGAAGACCTGGCTGGCGTCGTACCTGGAAAACGATTTCTCAACGCGGCGCATTCTGTCGATGGAAGGACAGCGCGGCATCGCGGTGGCGCTGGTCTTCCTCGTCCACTACGTCTCGCTCTTCTCGCCCTGGTTGACGCCAGGCAGCGCGCAGCTCGGCTTCGCGGAGGCGCTGAAGAGCATCGGCTTCATCGGCGTCGACTTCTTCTTCGTGATCAGCGGGTACCTGATCTACGGGATCGTGGTGCGCAAGGCGATCGACCACCGCGCGTTCGCGCTGCGGCGGCTCGAGCGGATCTATCCGGTCTTCCTGGTGATGTTCGCGATCTACTGCGTTCTCGCGCTGGTCGGCGGCGGCGAGGGTAAGCTGCCGCATTCGCGCCTCGAGACCGCGATCTACTTCGCGGAGAACCTGCTGCTGCTGCCCGGCGTGTTCCCGATCAAGCCGCTCATCACCGTGGCCTGGTCGCTCAGCTTCGAGATCTTTTATTACCTGTCGATCCCGATCGTCGTCGCGGCGCTGCGGCTGCGCGGCTGGCGGCCGGGCGCGCGGATCGCGCTGATCACGGTGGCGGCGTTGGCGTGGCTGCCCCTGTGCCACGCGCTTGGGCTGGGGGTGCACGCGAAGACGGTGATGTTCGCGGGCGGGATGATCGTGTGGGAGCTGCGCGCGCTTGCGGCGGCGCTGCTCTCGCTGCCGCTCGCGTATGCCTTCTCGGACTGGCCGGCGCTGTCGGCCGCGCTGCACCTCGGCGACTGGGCCAGTTTCGTCCGACAGGGGTGGCTCGCCCTGGCGTTGCCGCTGGTGGTCTATGCCTCGTACTCCGGCCGCGGCCCGCTCGCGCGGTTCTTCTCGTGGCAGCCGATGCGGTGGCTCGGCAACATGAGCTACTCGTACTACCTGATGCATGGTCTCGCGCTGAAGGTCCTGTCGGCCGTCACCCTGCGCACCGTCGCCCACGCGGGCCCTTCATTCTTCTGGCTGGCGATGCCGGGGATCTTCCTCGCGACGCTGGTGCCGTCGTTCGTGCTCTACGCGACCGTCGAGCGGCGCTTCAGCCTGTGGCCAAGCGCGACGCCGCGCTACGCGTCGGCGTAGGACTGGCTCGGCGCGCGGTCGCGCCGGCTGTCCCGCAGCGCCGCGGTGGTCAGCCACCCCCACCGGCTCGGAGTCTTCGCTGCGACACGCGAGCACGATCATCCACGTTGCAATCCACGGAACGCCTCTCATGCTGCGCGGCACTGCAATCCCGGCGCCTGTTCAATCCCCTCCGCGGCGGGTGTAGCGCACGCCTGCCGCGTTCTGGTGGCTGAGGACGGTGTGAGGGGAGAGAACGAAGGCGACGGAACCCCGCTCATCCGTCCTTTTGGCTCGACTACCGGCTCTTCGGACTACCGCGGGCCTCGCCTTCCGTCTGGCGCTGCGCGGCCAGACGAATTTCGTCCGGATGCTTTGGAATTCGGACTCGTCCCGGGACGTGCGGAGCCGTTACGGTGCTCGGCCCTGGCTCACCTGCTTTTTCGTGAACGGCGTGTAGCTGAACTTCTGCCCGCCGATGCTCGCCTCGAGCATCAGCCCGCCCTTGGTAGCGGTAAAGACCGCGACTCCGCGCTGGTAATCTGCGTTGGCCGAGGCCCCGGAGGCCAGCGCGACGCTGCTGGCCTGGCCCGAGAAGGCGGAGTTGCCCGATTTGAAGTTGGAGAGAACGTTGTTCGTCTGGAAGAAGATGACCTCCGTGTACTCCTGACCGCCGATCTGCGCACCGACGGTGACTTGGGTGAGGGACGCCTTGCCCGTCGGCACGCCGCCTTCGAAGAGGACGCCAGACCCATGTGCGGCGCCGACTCCCAGGCCACCTTTCGCGACGGTGGGAAAGACGGCGTAACCAACCGAACCGGTGATGAACCGGGAGAGGCCTGGGTCGGTCTTCTTCAAGTCGCTGATCGTCTGATTCGCGTCGCTGACGTCGTCTGCGTACGCCTCGCTCGCGATGCTCGTCATCGCCAGCAGTCCTGTCATCACTGCATATCGGGTAACTGATCTCAGGCTCATCACGCTGATCTCCTTGTAGGCTCCCGTCGAGGTCTTGCAGTCGCCGCGCCAACCCGGAGAACTGCAGAGCGTTCCTCTCGAAGAAACCGCCGGATGCTCGCTGCGCAGATCTGCGACAACGCTGTCCCCGGATTGACCAGGCCATGCGGCTCGCCGCTCCTCAGCAAACGCCGGCCGCATGGAGGCGCTCGGGGCACACGGCTGCGCGCCGGCGCGCGACATTCGGTCGCGCGCCCGCATTCCATCGAGCTCCTTCCCAGGCGCTCCGTAGCCCCGAGCCCGACCTGGACTGCGCGTCGTTTCCGGAGATCCAATGGCTGTTCGAATTCGGCAGGCTTCCGCGATCGCATTGGCTTGCGTCATCCCAGCCTGTTCTGCGGCTTCCGGTGGAACGCGTCCGAGCACACCGCCGAGACAGTTCAAGGCCAGCGCCAGCAACGACAACTTCGAGTGGTTCTTCCTCATCATGGACGAAGCCATGGCGCAGGGGATCTGGGCGAAACACGGGCTCGGCCCGGAAATCGTGCAAACGGCTGGGTCCACCGTACAGCTGAAGGAACGCGTCGACAGCGGAATCCTGTAGCCAGGTGCCTCCCGAATCCCCTCACCGCGTCGGCGGCACCTGGTGCGCTTTTGACGACGTGCTTGCACTACAACCAGCGTAGCGAAAGCAAGGTATCCCTAGGCACGAGCTTGCCCACCTGGGCCACGGCGGGGCCTCACCTCTGCGGCGGCGGCGGCGCCTGGGGTGCCGGTGAAAACAGCCGACGTGATTTGCATGGAAGGAGCCGTCTCCGCATCGTCTTACGTGACGACATGCGCGAGCGAGACGCTGCCGCTATACGGACGAGCGGCCTGTCCGGCTGAGCGGGGGACTACGTCACTGGTCGTACGATGAACCGGTCGCCGGCGCCGAAAGGCGCGAGGACAGGCCGAACCATCACGGGGAGGCTACGCCATGAAGACTGTCAGGTTCCTTGGAATTGCCTTGATCGCACTCGTGCCGTCGCTCGGCCGGACCGACGACTTGCTCGCCAGGTTCAAGGGCGGAATCGGGGTGGACGCCGTGTCCAATGCCCCTGGGCCCGCGCCTGTTGCAGCGACCGTCACCCGCAATATCGTCCGCGGCGTGCAACCCGCCGCCCAGCTGTGGGTCATCGACGATTTCAAGGCCGAGGTGAAGGCCAACGGGCACATCCATGCCCAGGGGCGAGGCCTTGTGTTCGCCGGGGGCGACACCGTCGGGACCGCGCTCGTCATCACACCCACGGGCGGAACGGCCACGCTCATGGTTTTCGCAACGCTCATTTGTGAAAACGTGGCTCCATTTATCGAACGCAACACGGGACCGGTTCCTCTCTCCGCGGAAGGAGACTTCACGATCAACGACATTCTGACGCCTCCGCCGCCGCCGAACTGCCATACGCCCGTGCTGCTGATCCGCAATCAGGGCAACCGGGCCTGGTTCTCCGCCGGTATCCAGAAGTTTGACGACGGTGACGACTAGCTCGCGCCCGTTTCGACGCGGAATCGCGTACTGAGCGCGCCGCCTCTGGACGTTCGGGGGCGGCGTGCCCGCGCGGTACCCGCTGCCGTCATCGCGCGTGCGCCTTTGCCGCTTTCACCAGTTGGATGATGGCGCGTCGCGCGTCGTCCGGTGTCGAGATCGGCTCGGCGAACTCGAAGCGAACACGCGAGCGCGCGCCCGCGGCGCCCTGCTGAACGTCGAACCCAAATGCGTCCACGCCGAGCATGCGCGCGCCCTCGCCGGACAGACCCCGGAAGCGCTGGCAGAAGAGCGCGAGCGCGTCGGCGTGGTCGTCGTTCATGTGCTGGCAGATGACTTCGCGGTGCGGGAGGAGCGCATCCCTGGATGGGTCCAGGACCATCGATGGACCCGGCACCCAGCAGATCTCTCCGAATCCTCCGATGAAGCGGGCCTCCTCCATGGACAGCGTGTACCAGCGGAAGTCGTGGCCGCTCGCAGTCTGCGTAGCCTGCGGGTGGCGCGCGAGGTAGCGGGCACGGGCGTCGTCCTCATCCGCTGCCGTCACTGCGGCGATGCGACCGAGGAGCGTCACGCGCCCATGAGCCTGCGCGTCCGCGCCGGGCGCGAGCCCAGCGCTCTCCTGTACGAGCAGACTCGACCGCGAATCGGCGAGGGCATTCTTGGTGTGCTGCGCGAGTGCGCTCAGAAGGAGGAGAGGCTCACCGCGGGCGGATACCGCGTACGGCGCCACCGAGACGAAGGGCCAGCCCTCCTTGTGCAAGGACAGCGTGGCGAGCGCGCCCTGCCGCTCGGCACGCAGGAGCCCGCGCGCAGCTGCAGCGGGATCCTTGCGCTCGGCCGCGATACGGGCCTCGCGCTCCTTGGGCGACTCCGGCGCGGCTGGCTCAGATGCGGGGTTCATGGCGGGCGCAGCCTCACCGGCTCGCGCTCCAAACGCAAGCGTCACATCGGATCGCCTCTTTCGGGCGCTGCGCGCGAATCGCCTCTCGAACGCCCTTGGCAAGTCGGCAGCAACGGCCTCCGCGATGACGCCGCTACTCGGCGTGACCGGAGCGAGCGCCGTCTTCGCTTTCGCTGAGCTGCACCTGCACCGGTGGGCCGAGTGCCGCAGGCGTGCCGCTGACGATCACCAGAAAGCGGGTCGGCGATGGACCCTCGCCCTCGACGAACTGCCGGATCGGGCCGACAGCGTTGACGACCGCGGCGCCCGCCGGGTTGGTCATGAACTCGGCGAGCGGCTCTAGAGGCAGGGCACCGCGGGGATTCGCGGACAGCGCAAGGACGTAGGGCGTAGCTGGCTCGAGGCCGGTGACGGCCGCCTGCAAGATCTGCGTCAAGCCTTGGTCGAAGAGGGAAACGGTGGTCGCCGGCTCTCCCTCGGCCGGCCCGAGCACGAGGTGGGCCGCGTTGCCGGCAATACCCAGCGGCTCGAGACCTTGGGTCCCCCCTCCCGCCGGCACGGCATTCGGGACGTAGACGAGCGCCTGCCCGGCCTGGCCGATGGGGATGGTCGCGATGACCTTGTTGCGGAGCGTGTCGATCGCCGTCACGGTATCGCCGTTCTCGATGGCGACGTAGACGCGTGTGCCGTCGCCGGAAGGCCAGATCCCATGGGGCAGCTCACCGACCGGGATTCGAGCCACCTGCTGGAAGGTGTCGGTGCGGAACGCGAGGACTTCGTTCAGCCCGCCGACGGTGACATAGGCGAAGCGGCCGCGCGCGTTGCGGACGATGTTGACGTGATTCGTGATCGGGCCTGTGTTGAGCACCTTCAGGACGTTGAACGGCGGCCTGCCGGAGAAGACCATGACCTTTCCGATGTCCTTGAGGGTGAACCAGACCTGATCTCCCTCCGGTGTCGCGGCGATGTTCGGGCAAAAGGGCGACTCCTGCTGCACCCTGCCGACGATCTCGTGATCGGCTACCGACACCACGTCGGTCTCCGGCGTGAAGCTCGAGCAGATGTAGCCGTACTTGCCGTCCGGCGAGAAGATCGTCATTCCCGGTCCGTTCGGCAGCTGGATACGCGTCTTTTCGAGGAAGGTGTTGCCGTCGAGGACCGCGACGTAGTCCAGGCCCCGCACCGTGATCCAGACCTCCTTGCCGTCAGGGGTGAAGAACGCCTCGTGCGGCGAGCGCCCGACGTATGTGACGTGCTTCACCGCATTGGTCGCCGTATCGATGAAAGTGGCCGAGTTGGAGCCGACCGAGATCACCACGAGCGTGCGATTGTCGGGCGAGAAGCCCATGCCGTGGACGAGCAGCTGGCGGCGATAGAGCGGGCTCAGGTTCGTCGGCTGCGTGTCGCCGAGCCGGATCACGCCCAACGACTTGTTGGTGGACGGGTCGATCACGGAGATCGTGTTGGAGAACTGCTCGGCTGCGTACACGCGGTCGCGGCCGCTGATCGGGATGTCGGGCGCGGTCGCGGCGTACGGCACCTGGCCGGCGAACGCCTGACTAGCAACAAGCGTGAACGCGAAGAGAATCGCAAATGGGCGGGCCATGTCAGTCCTGCTCATGCGCTTGTGGTTTGATCTGCGTCGGCGCGGCTGTACCCGGCGGCAGGGGATCGCCCAGAGCGAGGTGCATGACCGCGATCTCCTGCTGCTGCTCGACGATGATCTCCTGGGCGAGCCGCATCAGCCGCTTGTCCTTGCCGTAGCGCAACTCCGCGATTGCCATGTCGATGGCTCCCTGGTGGTGCGGGATCATCATGCGGGCGAAGTCCCTGTCCGCATCGCCGGAGAAGGGGACGTTCATCTCCGCGTGCATGCGGCCAACCGCGTCGCCGATCACCTTCTGGAACCCATTGCTGCCGCCGGCCTGGCCATGTTGGCGCTGGGCGGGGGCAGCGAGCGCAAGAGCCAGGATCACGCCCAGTGACATGGACCAGTGGTCGCGGCTAGTCGGTCCGTTCTCAGGATTCATCATGGGACTCTCCAGGCAGCTCGCGCCGCTGCAAGGTCGACCAGCGGCCCTCTCTGCATCGCCCGCTCGTTCGTGTGTTGGTGATGCGAACGGGTTCATGGACCGTATGCGGGGAGGAACAGCTCCAGCAATGCACCGAGATGCAATTTCGCTGTAGGAGTTGCATCGCGACTTTGTATGTTTCGCGTAACTGGATGTACGTTGCGGGCCAACTCGATGTACGTTGCGAGTCGGAAGACGCGTCTATCGAATTCTACAAATCGATCGGGCCGCGACCATCACTTGCGATAGCTCACGCGGAAGATCGCGCCATTCTGCTCGTCCGAGACGAGCAGAGCGCCGTCGGGCATCTGCAGGACGTACGCCGGCCGCCCCCAGAACTTGTTCTCCTGGACGTTCAGGAAGCCGGTCATGAACGGCGTCAGCTTGGCGCTCTTGCCGCCGGCTTCCAGCTTGACGCTCGCGACGTCGAAGCCGAACAGCTTCGTGCGGTTCCACGAACCCTTGCGAGCGACGAAGATGGTGTTCTTGTATGCGGCCGGGAACATGTTCCCGGTATAGAAGATCATCCCGAGCGCGGCGGCGTGCGGGCCCAGCAGAGCGACCGGCATGGTGACGCCCTTGCATGGGGCGTCCTTCTTGAACTGCGAGTCGGGGATGCCGTTGGCATGGCAGTACGGGAACCCGAAATCGAGGCCCGCCTTCGACACGCGGTTGAGCTCGTCCTCCGGGCCCTCCTCGCCCATCCAGTCGCGCCCGTTGTCGGTGAACCAGAGCTCGCCGGTCTGCGGGTGCCAGTCGAAACCGATGCTGTTGCGGATGCCGCGCGCGATCACCTCCATGCCCGAACCGTCGCGGTTGTAGCGCCTGATCTGCGCATACTGCTCGGGCGGCTCGCAGATGTTGCACGGCGCGCCGAACGGAACGTAGAGCTTCTTGTCGGGACCGAAGGCGATGTACTTCCAGTTGTGGTGCTGCTCCGGCGGCAGGTTGAACTCGCGCGTGAGGTCCACCGGCGCGACCTCCGGTTTGTCCTCGATGCCGTCGTAGCGCAGCATCTTGTCGATCGCCGCCACGTACAGCGAGCCGTCCGCGAACGCGACGCCGGCCGGCTGGAGCAACTTCTCGGCAACGATCCGGACGGTGCGCTTCCCGCCCAGGTCGGTGACCTCGTAGACCCGGCCGATCTGGCGCGTGCCGACGTAGATCTTGCCCTTGGCGCCAGGCGCCATGGCGCGCGCACCGGGAAGACCATGCGCCCACAGCTCGGCCTTGAAACCCCCGGGTAGCTTGATCATGTCTGCCGGGATGTCGGCCGGCGCTGTTTCGGTCAGCTTGGGGGGAAAGGGCGCCTGCTTCGAATCCGCCATCTCGGGCGGCCTGCCCTGCTGCCAGATGGGCGCCGGCGCCGGCTTCTCCTGCGCCAGGGCGGCAGACGTTGCGAGAGTTGCAACTGCGATCAGCTTGTTCATGGCTTCTCTCTCCTCTTGGGAAGGACGCCATGGAGCGATGAGCAGGTGTGCGGCCTGGTGACCTTGGGCGAGCTTACCGCGACTCCGTGAGCAGTGCGAGGCCCGGCCCCGCGCCGAGGACGAGCGATCACTCGCCATGACGGCGTGCGCTTGGGTCGCGCTCTACACATCTTCGCAGTTGGAATCCCGAGGTCATCGTGCGCATGGCAACCCGCACGGCAACCAGAGGGTCGTTCATTCGCGCCGCGATCGTCGCCGGCGTCGCGCTGATCGGGCCCTCATCGTCGCCGGCCGAACCGGTCGCGGTGGCACACTCGGAAGGACTGGCGCACGGATTCCTGGCGCTGCGCAACCTCGACGGAACCGCGCTCGCCGACGGCGACCTGATCCAGACCTCGAGCGGGAATCGCGTGACGACGCGGCTCCTCTTTCGCTTCAAGGACGGCTCGAGGCGCGACGAGACAACCGTCTACACGCAGCAAAAAGCCTTCCGCCTGGTGAGCAATCACGTGGTGCAGACGGGTCCGGCATTCAAGATGCAGATGGAGTCGACCATCGACGCCGGGACCGGCCAGGTCAAGGTCCGCTACACCGACGAGGACGGCAAGCAGAAGGTCATCGAGGAACGCCTCGAACTACCTGCCGACCTTGCGAACGGCCTGATCCTGGCTTTGGTCAAGAACATCTCCCCGAAGACGCCGAAGACGACGGTATCGATGCTCGCGATCACGCCGGATCCGCGGCTGGTGGAATTGGAATTCACCCTCGCCGGCGAGGAGCCCTTCTCTACCGCGGGGTTCGGGCGCAAGGCCATGCATTACGTGGTGAAGGTGCACGTCCCCGGCGTGACCGGCGCGATGGCCTCGCTGCTCGGCAAGACCCCGCCCGACTCGCACGTTTGGATCCTGGGCGGCGAAGCGCCGACCTTCGTGAAGGCGGAGTCGCCGCTCTTCCCAGGTGGCCCGACGTGGCGGATCGGCGATGGCCCCGCCTCCACGAGGCGCGCCGCGAAGAAGGAGCCGCCTTCGGGAAAGGAGTAGGCAAGGAAGCGTCGGCCTGCGCACATCGCTCTCCGGTTTCCTTTCCCTCTCGCACCCGACGGACGTCCGCGCTCCCACGCGAGGGCGCGCCGTTCTTTCGACAGCGCGTCGCGTTTCCCCATAATCGATTTCAAGGGGGAGGAAACGTTGATGACACGGAGAATCGGGCTGCTGCTGCTCGCCTTGTCGTTCGGCGCGTCTGCGCAGCACATGGATGTCGGTTCGTTCGAGCTGCACTTCGCCGGCAACTTCGACTTCAGCAAGCGCTTCGGCGATCGGCCGGAGCGCTCCACGTTTGCGCTGGGCGCCTTCGACACCATGGCCCACGCGCACCTGAGCAAGGAATTCTCTGTGCTCAGCGAGGCGGTCTTCGAGGGCCGGCCGTCGGGCGAATGGGGCTTCGACCTCGAGCGCCTGCAGCTCAACTACGAGCCGCGCAAATGGTTCCGGGTCAGCGCGGGGCGCTTCCACACGCCGCTCGGGTACTGGAACACGGCGCACCACCACGCCATGCCGGCATCAACCGCGTGCGCGGCTCGGGCGACAGCCTGCGCGAGCTCTCCTCCATCGCCCGCGAGAGCGCGGCCGCGGTAAGGCAGATCGCGGCCGCGGTGTCGCAGCAGGACGCGGGCATCGACCAGCTCTTCTCCACCGTGCGCGAGCTGTCGGGCCGCATGTCGGAGATCGAGAAGGTGCTCGAGACCTCGGAGGAGTCGGTGAGCGCGCTCAACGAGGTCTCGCAGCGCATCGCCGGGATCGTGCGCGGATATCGAGTCTGAGACCGCCGGTCGCGCGGTCGTACCGAGCCGACGTCATCCCTTCCGCGCGGTCCACACCGGCACCTGCCACAGCGCGTACCCGCGCGGATCGCGCGCGCAGGCGATCATCTCGCGAAACCGCTGCTCGACCTCGGATCGGGGCACGCCGGTGTGCTGCACGATGGGGTCGGTGTACCCGTCGCGCCAGGCCTCCCAGATGCGCGCGAACGTGTCGCGCTCGACGCGCAGCGTGTCCACGACGACGTAGTCGACCGCGATGTCGCGAAGGCCCAGGTCGGTGAGCAGCGTGAACGTCTTCCGGCCGATGTGGAGGTCGCAGCCGATCGCCGGGCCGTACAGGTTGGGAATGCGCTGCCAGAAGCCGTCCGAGTCGAGCGGGGTCGGATGGCACCAGAGCATCCCGTAATCCTCGGCGATGAGGTGCAGCCGCCCGCCGGCCCGGGTGACCCGCACCATCTCCGCGACCGCGCGCCGGGCGTCGGGCACGGCTTGCAGCATGTGCCGGCAGACGGTCAGGTCGAACTCCGCATCGCCGAAGGAGAGCGCGAGCGCATCCTCGCGCTGGAAGCGGACGCGCGACCCGAAGGCGGCGCAGCGGTCGCGCGCCCGCTGCAGGTGCGATTCCTCCAGATCGACGCCGACCAGCGACGTTCGCGGGAAGCGCGCCGCCAGGCGGGCGACGATTTCCCCGGTGCCGCAGCCGACGTCGAGCACGCGGGCCGCGTCGCGAGGCGCATGGCGGGCGAAGATCGGCTCCTCTTGCGGCCAGATCGCCTCGGCTTGCGCCGAAAGGTTGCGCACCATCGACTCGTCGGCCATTTCGCGGGCCTGCGGGCTGCTCGGATGCATGGCGGGCATCGTAACCGCTCGGCGGCTGCGTGACCTTGCGAAAATTGCGGTCAGGCTGACACGCCGGGCATCTCGAACCGGAGGCGCCGCAGGTCGCCCAGGAGCGCCTCGGCCTGGGGCGCGGGAAGCTCGACCAGCGGCGGTCGCGTCGCGCGCCAGGCGGCGTCTCCCGTGTAGTGCGCCACGATTGCCTTCAGCGCCGGGATCACCGGATGCTTCTCGAACGCTCCGCGCACGCCGTTCAGCTCTTCCTGGAGCTGCTCGGCGCCGGGCGTACGCCACTCGCGGAACAGCCGGTCGATGGCCGCCGCATTCACGTTTCCGGTCGCGGTGATGCAGCCGGCGCCGCCGTGGCGCAAGTTTGCCAGGAGGAAGCGCTCGCTCCCGGCGAACACGTCGAACCCGGACTGCGCAAACGCATCGAGCATCGCCTTGGTGTTGTTCCAGTCCCCGGAGCTGTCCTTCATGCCCACGACGCTGCGCGGGTACGCGCTCACCAGGCGCTCGACCAGCTTCACGCTGAACCCGACCTGGGCCACGGGCGGGATGTGGTACAGGTACACGCGCAGGCGCGCGTCGCCGACGCGCTCGATGACTTCCGCGAAGCTCCGGAAGAGCCCGTCGTCGCTGACCCCCTTGTAATAGAACGGCGGGAGCATGAGGACTCCCGCGCAACCGGCGCGGACCGCGGCCCGCGTGAGGCGCACGGTATCGGTCAGGGCGCAGCAGCCCGTGCCGGGCAGCAGCCGGGCGGGATCGATACCGGCGCGGAGGAGCTCCTCGAGCAGCGCCTCGCGCTCGTCCACGGAGAGCGAGTTGGCCTCGCTGGTGGTGCCAAATACGGCCAGCCCCGCGCAACCCTGCGACAAGAGCCAGCGGCAGTGGCGGGTGAAGCGCGCGGCGTCCGGCGAGAGATCGGAGCGGAACGGCGTCAGGACGGGCGCCAACACCCCCGAGAGCCTGGGCCGATCCGTACTTCTGCCGCTCTCCCCAGCTTTGCCTGCCACCGGCATCCCTTCCTCCTCGACCTACGTCGCTTTTGCCGACGGCTTCTCCCGCACGGCGCTGGACATCTTCTGATACAGGATCACGCCCGCGAGCAAGCCAAACCCGACCAGGTCGTTCACTGCACCCGGCGCGATGAGCAAAAGCGCCGCCACCAGCAGCACGGCCCGCTCCACCCATCCGGCGGCGCGCAGCACCCATCCCTGGAGCGACATCGCGAGCGCGACGGTTCCGATGACGGCGCTGGCCACCGCCTGCGCGAGCCCGAGCGCCGTGACCGGCACGACGTTCAGCAGCAGCACCGGATTGGTGGTGAAGTAGTAGGGGATGATGAAGCCCGCCATTGCGAGCTTCCAGGCGATCCAGGTGGTCCGCTGCGGGTCGGCGCCCGCGATGCCGGCGGCCGTGTACGAGCTGAGCGCGGTCGGCGGAGTCACGTCCGCCAGCGCGCCGTAATAGAAGACGAAGAGGTGGGCCGCGAGCGGCGGAACGTTCATGCTGATCAGCGCCGGCGCGGAGACCAGCGCGACGATGATGTAGGTGGGCGTGGTGGGAATGCCGGTGCCGATCAGGATGCTCGTCACCATGGTGAGGAAGAGCGCGAGGAGCAGGTTCCCGCCGGCGAACTTCACGATGGCGCTGCCCAGGTTCAGCCCCAGGCTGGTCAGGGAAGCTGCGCCGACCACGAATCCGACCACGGCCGTGGCCAGCGCCACTCCGATCGCGCCGCGCGCACCCTGCTCCAGCGAGGCGCGGAGGGCATCCAGCGCCGGGCTCTTTCCCGGGTTGACCAGGGCGACGGCGAACGCGGCAGCCAGGAAGAGGAACGCGCTCGGCTCGGTGCCGGCCCCGCCTGCCATGCCGGCAGCGAACGCGGCCACGGGGACGAGCACGTACCAGCGGGTCCGCAGCGGGACGCGGCGCAAAAGGACCGCCCGCCCCTCCTCCCATGCCCAAGCGACCGCGAAGGTGGAGACGATCGCCCAGAACCCCGCGAAGAGCGGCGTGTAGTTCGCGACCAGCAGGTAGATCATCAAGGCGACGGGCAACAAGAGATGTCCGCGAGTCCGGAGCACCGCGCGCACGTCCGGCAGCTCCTCCTTGCGCAGGCCGCGCAAGCCGGTGCGCTTCGCCTCGTAGTGCACCATCATCCAGACCGACAGGTAGTAGAGGACCGCCGGGATGGCTGCGGCGACGATGATCTTCGCGTACGGGATCCCCAGGAACTCGGCGATGAGGAACGCGGCGGCGCCCATCACCGGCGGCATGATCTGTCCGCCGGTGCTGCCGGCGCCCTCTACCGCCGCGGCGAACTCCGGCCGGTAGCCGGCGCGCTTCATCACCGGGATGGTGAAGGCGCCGGTCGATGCGGCGTTCGCCACCGCGGACCCGTTCAGCATGCCCATGAAGCCGGTGGCGATGACCGCCACCTTCGCAGGGCCGCCGGGGCTGCGTCCGGCCAGCGCCATCGCGCCGTCGTTGATGAGCTGCGACAGGCCCGTGGCGCCCAGGATGGCGCCGAACAGGATGAAGAGGAACATGTAGGTCGCCGAGACCGAAAGCGTGATGCCGAAGACGCCCTCCGTGCCGAAGTACATGTGCTCGATGATGCGGGCGACGCCGTAGCCGCGGTGGCCGAGGATCCCCGGGATCCAGCGGCCCGCGTACGCGTACACGAGGAAGGCGATCGCCATGATCAGGATCTCCTTCCCCAGCACGCGGCGCGCCGCTTCGACGAGGAGGAGCATCCCGGCCGCGGCCAGCCACAGCTCCCACGCGTGCACCACGCCGTTGCGCAGGACCAGCCCCTTGAAGTTGTAGAAGAGGTACCCGATGGTCGCCACGGATGCGCAAGCCAGGGCCCAGTCGAGCGCTGCAGGCTTCCGCCGATCCGAGCGGCTCGTCGCCGGAAACAAGAGGAACGCCAGCACCATGATGCAAGTGAGGTGGAACGAGCGCTGCTTCAGCGCCTCCAGCGGTCCCGTCCCCGCCGTGTAGAGCTGGAACAGGGACAACCCGACCGCCACGGTGGCGGCGACCGCCCCGGGAGCGCCGGAAAGCTTGCGGAACCGCGCCTCGCGGTCGTACTTCGCGAGCACCTCGTCGACGGCCTGCTCCAAGCGGACCTCAGTTGGTCAGGCCTTTTGCCTTGAAGAATCGGGCGGCACCGGGGTGCAGGTCGACCACTCCGCTGATTCCTTTGAGGCCGTCCTCGAGCTTGAACGCCTTCATCGCGGCGTGCGCGCTGGAAAGCCGCGCGGTGTCCGCGTACATCGCGCTCAAAAGATCGTGGACCAGCGCTTCGTCCAGATCGCCGCGCACGATGAGGATGTTGGTCACCGCCACGGTCTTCACCTCGCGATCCTGTCCCTTGTAGCTGTTCGCGGGAATGGTGAACGCGCTGTACCACGGGTACTTCGCGGTGAGCTGTTGCACGTACGCTTCCGGCAGCGAGAGGAGCTTGCCCTCGCCGGAGGTCATCACGTCGAGCACCGCGGCGGTCGGCACGCCGCCCGCGATCAACACCGCCTCGGCATGCTTGTTCTTGAGCTGCTCGACGGCCTGGTTGTAGTCCATGTAGTCGGCCTTGAGATCGTCGCGCGCGCGGTAGTCGAGGCCCAGGACGGCCAGCATCTCGCGGCTGTTCAGCTCGGTGGCGGAGTTCTGCGGCCCCGGGACGAACTTCTTCCCCTTCAGATCCGGCAGCGCCTGCACGCGCGATTCCTTGCGCACCACCCAATGCATCACGTTCGGGTAGAGCTGCGTCATCGCCTTGAAATGGGTCTGCTTCCCCTGGTCCTTGTAGGCGTCGACGCCGTTGATCGCCTGGTACACGACCCCGGTCTGCGCGATGGCGACCTCCGCCTCCCGGCGGGCCATGAGCTGGATGTTGTGCGGCGTCCCATTGGTGGCCTGCGCCGAGGCTTTCACTCCCGGCACCTTGTCGTTCCAGAGCTGGGCGATGGCGTTCCCGATCGGGTAGTACGCGCCGCCCGTGGTCGCCGTCGCGACGTTGATGTCGACCGTCCGCGCGGGCGCCGCCGCGGGCTCCTGCCGCTCCTTGTCGGACTTGCCGCTGCTGCATCCGGCGATGCTCACAGCGACGAGACAGGCGACGCCCCTGCGCATGTCGACCCCCATTGGCCGCACCGGCCTTTGTGCTCGTCAAAAGCATAGCGCTCCCCCGGCGGCGGCGGCTACTCTGCGCGCCATGAAGAGCCGCTGGTCCGACGGCGAGGCGCGCAAGTTCTCCGATCGGTACGCCGCCCGGTGGGGCGAGGCCCTCGCCCTGCGCGTGTACACCTCGCGCCTGATCGGCGCCGATCCCGATCTCGTCATGCACGGCGGCGGGAACACCTCGGTCAAGATCGCCCTGCGGACGCTCCTGGGAGACGAGGCGGAAGCGCTCTGCGTGAAGGGGAGCGGGTGGGACCTCGATTCCATCGAGCCGCCCGGGTTCCCCGCGCTCGACCTCGCGTACCTGCGCCGGCTCCGCAAGCTCGAGGAGCTCGTAGACGAGGAGATGGTCAACCAGCTCCGCACGCATCTGTTCGACGCCTCCGCGCCCAACCCCTCGGTGGAGACGCTGCTGCACGCCTTCCTGCCGCACACGTTCATCGATCACACGCACGCCGACGCCATCCTGGCGCTGACCAACCAGCCCGATGGAGCCGAGCTGATCCGCAGTGCCCTCGGGAGCGAGGTGGTGGTCGTCCCCTACGTGATGCCGGGGTTCCGGCTGGCCAAGCTCGCCGCCGAGATGTTCGAGCGAATGCCCGACGCGCGCGGCATGGTGCTTCTCAAGCACGGGCTGTTCACCTTCGCGTCCGGCGCGCGCGAAAGCTACGAGCGCACCGTCGAGTACGTCGACCGGGCGGAGACGTTCCTGCGCAAGCGCGCCCGGTCCAGGGCTGCCCCGCGCGCACAGGAAAGCGCTGCCGCCGGAGCGCGGATGGCCCGCCTCGGGCCGGTCCTGCGCGGCCTGCTCGCCTCCCGCGGAGCCGGTCCCGATCAGACTGTCCGCCGCGTGGTGCTCGAGCACCGCGCCAGCGACGAGCTGCTCGCCTTGATCGCGGCGCCCGAGTGCGCGTCGCTCGCCGGCCGCGGTCCGCTCACTCCGGACCACGTGATCCGGACCAAGCCGAAGCCGCTGTTCGTCCCGGAGCCCGCGCTCGACGACCCGGAGGCGTTCCGGGCGCAGCTCGCCAAGGCGATCGACGGCTACCGCGCCGCCTACGACGCCTATTTCGCTGCGCAGGTGCGCGCGAAGGGCGTCGCGCGCACCAAGCTCGATCCCGACCCGCGCGTGTTCCTCATCCCCGGGGTCGGGATCGTCTGCGCGGGCAAGACGCGCAAGGACGCCGCCATCGCCGCGGACATCTCGGAGCACACGCTGCGCATCAAGGACGCGGCCGAGGCGCTGGGGCGGTACGAGCCGCTCGACGATTCCGACCTGTTCGAGATGGAGTACTGGAGTCTGGAGCAGGCCAAGCTGGGCAAGGAAGCGGAGAAGCCGCTCTCGCGGCAGGTGGCGCTGGTGACCGGCGCGGCGGGCGCGATCGGGGTCGGAATCGGCGCCGAGCTGGCCAGGGCAGGCGCGCACGTGGTGCTCACCGACGTGGACGTGGAAGCGCTGGAGCGGGCGCGGATCAAGGTCGCGCAGGTCGGCGGCGCCAGCGCCTGCGCCGCTTTCCGGATGGACGTGACCGACGAAGCCTCGGTGGAAGCGGCCTTCGGTCAGGCCTGCCGCACGTTCGGCGGAGTGGACGTGGTGGTCGCCAACGCGGGCATCGCGCACGTGAGCGCGCTGGCGGACACCGACGCTCGCGAGTTTCGCAAGGTGATGGACGTGAACCTGGTCGGGTACTTCCTCACGCTGCGGGCGGCCGCGCGCGTCCTGCGCGCGCAGGGGACCGGCGGGAACCTCATCGTGAACGCGTCGAAGAACGTGTTCGCCCCGGGCGCGGATTTCGGCGCGTACAGCGCCTCCAAGGCGGCCGGCCACCAGCTCGGCAAGGTGGCCGCCCTCGAGCTGGCCCCGCTCGGCGTCCGGGTGAACATGATCAACGCCGACGCGGTATTCGCCGAAGGAGATACCCCGTCCGGCCTCTGGCGGGACATCGGCCCGGAGCGCGCACGGTCGCGAGGGCTCGCGCCTTCGATGCTCCAGGAGTTCTACCGCGAGCGAAATCTGCTGCACGCGGAGGTCACCGGTGCGCAGGTCGGCCGCGCGGTGGTCTTCTTCGCCTCCAACCAGACGCCCACGACCGGAGCCACGCTCCCCGTCGACGGCGGCATCGCCGCCGCGTTCCCGCGTTAACGGTGGCCGGTCGCGCTGCTCACCGGCTTGGTCGCGCCCTGCGCGACCTGCACGGCGGCGAGGGCTGCCTCGTCGAACTGAACGCCGGCCTTCTTCTCCAGCGCGGTGAAGAACTCCTGTTCTTGCTTGGTGCGGATCTCGGCCGCCACCTTGCCGCGGAGCACGCCGCGGAGGCTGGCGAGGTCCGGGCTCATCGCCTCCACGCGCGCCCGCAGCTTGATCACGTGAAAACCGCCAGGCGCCTCGACCACGTGGTCGGCGAGCTTTTCGATTCCGCGGAGCTCGAACGCCGCGTCGGCTACTTCGGGTCCGAGCCTGGCGCCCAACTCGGCTCGGCTCAACAGAGGCAGGTCGCCCCCGAATCCCTTCGTGGCCGGATCCTCGGAGCGTTCGCGCGCGGCGGTGGCAAAGGCGTAGTAGTCGCGCGCCGAAGCGTGTGCGAGCTTCTGCAGCAGCGCCTGCGCCTCGCCGAGCTTCTTCGTACGCGCGGCTCCCGCACTCGGCGGCGCAGCCAGGAAGATGTGCGCGATGCGCACCCGCTCCGGCTGCGCGTACTCCGCCCGGTGCCGATCCAGGTAGTCCTGAAGCTCCGCATCCGACGGCGAGTGGCGCGCCACGGGCTCCTCAAGCTCCTTGCGCAGATACAGGGCGACCAGCGCGCGGCGCCGTTCTCGGAGAAAGTCCGGAGCCTGATCGTAGCCCTTCGCCGCGGCTTCTTGCTCCATCAGCTTCTGCCGCACCAGCTCCTGGGCCAGCCGCTTGCGCCCGGCGGCGCTCGCGGAATCCTGCCGGAGGAGCGGACCCTGCTCCTCGATGGCTGCGCGCAGCTCGTCCGCGGTCACCGCACCACCCTGAAAGGCCGCGATCGCCGGGCTCGCATCCGGCGGCGCGCTCGGGCGTTCCACCCCGGCCCTGCGGCCGGCCAGGTACCCGCCCACGAGACCCGCTCCGAGCAGCGCGGCGGCAACCACCCAATTCGACGCCTTGTTCATCGCCTCGTCTCCTGGTCAGGCGAGCAGAGTCCCGTACGCGGGGCTGAGATCGAGTCCCCTCATCTTCGCCGCTTCGAGCCGCTTGCCGGTCCCAACGTCGACGAGGATCAGCGGGTGCTTCGCGCCGTAGCTGCCGAACACCGTGTCCGTCCTGGCAAAGCCGCGCTCGATCGGTCCGCTCACGCGAAGCAAGGTCGGATCCGAGCCGATCACCTCCGCGGCCTGGCCGCACTCCCCTCGAACGGCAACACCCGGTCGGACAGCAGATGAAAATGGCGGGGGTCGTCCTGGAAAGGATGGAAGACGGCCCCTTCGAGCCCGGCGCGGTCGACCCACTCCTTGAATCGCGAAGACACGATCAGCTGACCATCGTAGGTGGTGGACACGTCCAGCTTCGAGCGCCGAGGGAAGGCGTACCGCGGATTGGTCGCCAACAGATCCCGGCGGTACCCGCACGCGCGACACGACTCGGCTCGCTCGTCGAACATGTACGTCCCATTGTCAGGCCCTCTGATCACGTATCCAACGATCGGGTGCGTCGCGCCGGGCTTGGCCATCTCACCTCACTCTCGGAGGTGAGGATGCTGTTTGAAGAAGTCCTCCGCAACCTTGGGATACTTGTCGTAGAACTTCTTGTAGAAGTCGGCCAGGGCCCGCAGCCGCTCTTCCCGGCTGAAGTTGTCACGGACCTTCGAGCCGGGATTCCCCCGGCGCGGCGCCATGTCGTGTCCGAGCTCGTTCTTCCGCTCCTTGAGGAATTTGTTCAGGTCGTTGTGCAGCCCCTCCTCGCCCCGGTGGGTGCTCCGGGGGAGGTCGGTGAGCGGCTGCTTGGGATCTCCGCCCATGAACTTCGGATCGGAATGGTGCCCTTCGATGGGTTCGCGGCGCGCCGACTTCGTCGCCTGCGCCCCTTCCTCGCCCGCCCTCGCCGCCTCGCCGGTGTGCGCGGCGGCCTCGACCCCGTGCGCACCGGCCTCGGTCGTGCGCGCAGCCTCCTCGATGGTGCGGGCGCCTTCGACCACCTTGGTGCCCGTCTCGGCGACGCGGGTTGCCTCGACCACGTGGACGGCAGTCGAGGTCGCTTCTATCGCCCGGTGGGCCTCGTTGGCGAGCTCGATGCCTTTCGCGGCCACGCGCACGGCGCCCGCGGTCGGAAGCGGCGTCACCAGCGAGCCGACGTCGTAGACGAGGAACGCCGCGTTGAGGAGGCTCGGCTCCTTGTAGAAGGCGTAGACGTCGACGGCGATGAAGGCGATGTCGAGGAGCGAGCGCCCGTCCGGGTCGGTGTAACGGACCGGGCTGCCCTGGCCATAGAGGTAGCCGGAGAGGAGCGGAGGCGCGTGGCCCTCCACCTTGAGCAACGCCGGGTCGTTCGCCGTCCAGTGCGCGAGGCCCGAGTCGTAGTACCGGCCACCGAAGTACGTGAGGTGGGTCTCCTCGTCGAACTCCTTCGAGGTGAAGAGGAAGTTGGGCAGCTTCTTCGGCGCGGGACCGGGGTCGTCGTCCCGGCGCGTGTCCCGCCAGACGTCGCCGTACGGGAAGTACTCGACGTGCTCGTGAATCTGCCCGGCGTGATCGGTCACCCAGCTCGTCGAGCCGAGGTGGTCAGGGTGGAAGTAGTACGTCTCCGACCGCAGCGCCCCGCCGGATGGGCCAACCGCCGCGACCAGCCCCACCCGGCAGGGCTGCGCCCGATACCCCGCCGACGCGCAGCCGGAGGCCGCGCTCCCGCTGGCCTGCGCCTTGAGCGGGTTGAAGATCGCGACCTCCTCGGAGGCGGGGATCAGCTTGGAGGCGACACGGATGCCGCCCGCGAAGACGTGCTTGCTCGCGTGGTGGGCGCCCACGACCGAGAAGAACTGCCCGAGGGTCAGGCTGGGACCGCCCCGCCCGAACTTGACCACGCGCTGGCCGGCGGCGTCGTAGAGGAAGCTGGTGGCGTTGTTCCCGCCGCCGTCGATGACCTGGCGAAGGAGGTTGTCCTCGGCCCAGTCGTAGCGGCGCAGGTGGTCGTGGCTCGCCGGCACCGTACCCGTGTCGATGGTCCCGGCGCAGATGCCTCCGTGGGCACGGCACTGGGTCGCCGTGTTGCCGTTGGCGTCGTAGCTGAGGGTCAGGTCGCCGATGGTGGTCGCCTGGTGCGGCCCGGCCCCCTGGTACAGGTAGACGAAGTCGTGGTTCGACTTGGGCGGTGTCTCGGCGTTGCCGCTCTTGGTGTGGACCAGCTCGCGCACCTGCAGGTTGCGCGTCAGGTTATGGATGTCCGAATAGCTGAAGGTGGTGGTGAAGCGATCGAGGAGACCCGGACGGGCATCCGCCTCGCCATGCGCCAAGACCAGCCGGTCGAGCGCGTCGTACTGGTAATGCAGGGTGACGGGACCCGAGCGATGCGGCGTCGACTTCGGCCGCCCGTTGACCGCGTCGAGCAGGTTGCCGACGCGGTCGTAGTTGTACGCCAGCGCCTGCAGCGTGCGGTTGGGCGGCGTCACCGTCTCGAGAGCGGCGAGCCGGCGCGTGAGCGGGTCGTAGGCGAGGCGCGAGACGACGCCATTGCCGAACGCCATCGCGACGCGCTTGCCGAACTCGTCGTATTCCATCGAGGCGAGGTACGTCTCGGTCTCCTGCGGCGTCTTCGCGGTCGCGGGACGCACGCCGACGGCCGAGGTGACCAGCCCGGCCCCGTCGTAGCCGTAGGTCAGGACCTCTCCGTCCGGATAGGTCATCTGGAGCATGCGGCCGAAGCTGTCGAAGGCGAACCGCGTCTCGAACGTGCGCGAGACGTTGCCCGGCGTGAGCGGGATCAGCGTGCGCGTGGTGCGGATCGCCTCGCCCAGCCGGCCGTATGCGCGCGTCTCCTGCCCCGCCTCGTCGACGATGCGGACGATGCGGCTGGCGGCGTTCTCGGGAGCGCCGGGCGGCCCGTACTCGAAGGTGATGTCCCCGGAGATGGGCCTCGTCACGCGGACGACGCGGTTGAACTGGTAGAGGTACGAGACCGCGAGGTGCGCCGACCGGAGGTTGGGATCGACCTTGGAGACGAGGCTTCCCGCCGGGTCGTAGGCGAACTCGGTGAGGCCCGAGTCCGGCGTCGTGACCTGGGTGGTGTGCCCGGCGAGGTCGTAGCCGATGATGGTCCGGTTGCCGGCCGCATCGACGATCGCGGTCGGCTCGCCGAGCGGATCGTACTGGTAGCGCGTGGTCGGCACGCGGCCGCCGATGCGTTCCTCCACCGCGGTGAGCCGCTGACTCCCGTCGAGGAAGCTGGCGTGCAGCCGCTGCTCGGCGTCGGTGACCGCGATGCGGAAGCGGAGCACCGGGTCGCCGGCGGCGGAGCCGAAGCCGTAGGCGGTGGCGGTGGTGGAACCGTCCGGTGCGGTGACGAGGACCGTCCTGCCCAACACGTCGTAGAGGAAGGTGGACGGGTTGCGCGAAGGCCCCTGCAGGAAGGTGGTCTTGGGCGCGAGCGAGAACGTGGCCTGGCCCTGCGATCCAATCCATCCCATCGAGTTGAAGTCGATCCGGCCGGACACGGTGGTGCCGATTGCGCCGCGCACCTCGGCGTCCGTCCTCGTCTGGATGGACCGCCGCAACCCGTCGAGGAAGACGACGTTGTCCAGCGTCCTGCTGCCGTCGCGCTTGGGCTGCGGAAGCTTGTTCGCCGTCAGCGCCGAGGCGGGCGTCGCCTGGTGCGCGTAGCTGATCTGCACGGTGGGCACGCCGGTGCCCGGCGGGTCGTACGGGCCGAAGATCTGGGCCAGCCGGCCGAACCGATCGAACGTCCGGAAGGTGCTGTTCCCGTTGACGTCGGTCGTACGCAGCGCCTGGCCCAGGCCGATGTCGAAGTCGGCAGAGGAGGAGTAGCCGAAGACGTCGCTGATGGAGCTGACGAAGGACCGGGCCGTCGGGTCATAGCCGTAGTCGACGGCGTATCGCTCGCCGTTCGCGTTCGGCGGCGAGGTGTAGCGCTGCAATTGGCCGTCGCCGTTCCAGAGCAGGTCGGTGGTGGCGGTCACGCCCCCGCCCTGGTTCATGGAGAGCTGCTGGAGGTTGGCGAAGTCGTCGAAGGTGGCGTTCCGCTCCCGCAGGAGGACCGTCCTGGAGGCGAGGCTGCCCGCGAAGATGGCGACGTGCCGGGGCCGATCGATCGCGTGCAGGGAGGAAGCCGCCGGGCCGACGAAGTACTCGATGGTCGCGCTCGAGTCGTCGGCGGGATCGGCGACGTCGCCCAGGTCTTCGAACGCGACCACGTTGCCGGTGGTCAGGTCGTACCGGAACTGCTGCGCGGTGGTGATGCGCGGCTCGCCGACGAGCGCGGTCTGACCCTCGAAGAAGCGCCGCTCGGTGCGGAGCAGGCGCGTCCAGGCCGCGCTGCAGTAGTCGTCCGCGGAGAGGAAGAAGGGCGTGAGGCCGCGGCACTCGTCCAGCGCGCCGGCCACCAGCGCAGGCTGGTCGTCGTAGAAGTTGACCACGGCGCTGAAGAGCGCGCCGCTCGCATCGCGCAGCTCCTCGGAGGCGAGCAGGTTCCTGCGGCGGTAGCTGTCGTTCAGGTACCGGCGCACGGTCCGGCCGCCGTCCGGCCGCAGCGTTTCCACGGTGGCGAAGCCGAAAAAGTCGCGCTCGTTCCGATCGCGCAGGCCGCCGTCGTAGCCGATGAGGTTGGTGAGGTCGTGGCCCGCTCCGCTGCCCACCCCGTCGTGCAGCGTGACGGCGCTCATGACGAAGCGGCTTTCCTGCATGGCGACCGTGTTGCCCGTGCGGACGTAGGCGATGTCGAAGCTGCCGCCGAGGGGCTCATCGACCCGGGAGAGCAGGTTTGCGCCGGCGTTCTGGTTCAAGCGGGCATAGACCGCGGCCTGCGAGGCCGCGTCGCCGTCCTCGACCTTGAGCACGTGGTCGGGCAGGCCGTCCCCGTCGATGTCGAGCAGCGCGAGCTCGAAGCCGGTGAGCTTGCGCGGGCTGACGTCGCCGCCCGCGGAGATGATGAGCCACGGTTCCCCGAGGGGCGTCAGCGGAATGGTGACGCTGGCGGCGAACCCGACGCTCGGGATCGCAGTGGTGGTCGCCGTGGCCTCGATGCTGTCCGCGCCTCCCCCGAACCCGAGGTCGTTGACCACCGTCTGCAGCGCGGAGAAGGGTAGCCGGAGCTGCGGCTTCTGCACCGGCCAGGCCGAGACCGGCCAGATCTGCTCGGGGCCGAAGCCGAAGCCGGTGTTGACCTTGACGGTGAAGTGATCGTCTCCGGGCGCCTTGCGCACGAAGTCGGGGAGGCCGTCCCCGGTCACGTCGATCAAGGTCACCGAGGTGCCGTTGAGCGTGCTCTCGAAGTTGACGGTGGCGCCGAACTCTTCCTCGAAGACGAAGCCGGCGTTGAGCTCCAGGGTCGCCGCCGTGGTGCGCCGCACGACGTTGGGATCGGCGAGCTCGTCCAGCACGCCCAGCGCGCCGCCTTGTCCGCCGGACTCGTCGCCGTCGGCCGGCGTCAGGCCTCCCAGCTGGCCCTGCAGGCGCTCGGAGAAGGGATCGAATCCGGCCGTGCTGCCCCAGCGCGCTCCCGGCAGCGCGTCCTCGTTCGCGGCGAAGGAGGTGCCCAGGTTGAGGCGCACCATCAGCTGGCCCGTCGAGCGGTCCATCCGCACCTGGTCGGGGAGGCCGTCGCCGTTCACGTCGACGAGCTCGGTGTCCGTGGCGGAGAGATTCGCGGCCAGACCGGCGCCGATCGAGCTGGGGAACATGGCGTAGAGGCCGCGGACCGTGCCGCTCGCCGAGGCGTCGCGGAACGGCTCGGAGAACCCCAGGCCCGCGGAGACGGAGAGATCCGAGGTCTTCTGCAGCGACACCGGCGCGCCGGTCTGCAGCTCGGGCGGCACGGGGCGCGGCGAGAGCGTGGTCAGATGCGTGAGCCGGACGGAGCCATCGGTGGCGACGTCGATGATGCCGTCGCCGTTCATGTCGCGGACGTCGACCTTCTGCGTGTTCGAGCCCGAGCTGATGCTGAGCGACAGGTTGGTGATCCCCAGGTTGACGCCGATGCCGCCGGAGATGGTCTGGCCGGTGCTGGCGCGCGAGAGGTCGCCGACGGCGAAGAGCCCCTGGGTCGAGCGAGACTGGCCGCCGCCCGAGGCGAGCGCGCCGCGCCGGCCGGCGTGCATCGTCTGCTGCGTCACGAAGGCGGTGCCGTCCTGGGAAACGAACGCGGGAACGGGCGCGAGCCCGGGGCTGGCCGTCGTCTGCGTGCCCCTGCGCCGGGGGACCATCGGCGCGAAGAGCCGCGCGCGTTGCGACACCGGGTTGTTCGGGTCGCGGAACTGGCGCTTGGCATCGAGCCCGCGCTCGCGGTCGGTGGTGCCGACGAAGGTGACGTCGTCCACCGGGCGGTAGAAGACGGTGGCGTCGAACGTGTCGGCGGCAGTGCCGCCCCAGGTTCCGTACCTCCAGCCGTGGAAGCCGCCCCCGAAGGGCGAGGCCATCACCGGCGGCCGCGGTTGGTCGAAGGTGACGTGCTGCGGCACGAAGAAGGGTTCGCCGTCGAGCGCCACCGAGAGCGGCCAGGTGCGGAAGCCCGGATCGATCTCCGCGTGCGCCTCGAAGAAGATCTGCTCGTTTGCGTCGACGGAGAAGGAGGTGCTGGCTTCCTCGCCGGCGTGGTGCTTCAAGAAGAGCCTGCCCTGCGAGCGCACGCTGAACGCGACCGGCCCCATGAAGCCCAGGCCCGAGCTGGAGACGGAGAGGGTTCCCGCGTGCGGCACCACCAGCGGACGCAGCGGGATCGCCTCGTACCGCCCGTGCAGGCGGAAGTAGGGATCGGCGATGAAGGTGGTCGAGGCCGTCTCTGCGGGCAGCGGCGTGTGGCACGCTCCGAAGGCGTCGCAGACCGAGGTCATCACGCCGGTCGGCGTCCAGACGATCGCCGCGGGATCGATCGGCAGCTCGGTGTCGATGCGTGGAGATCGAGCACGAAGGGCGTCCGGCCGACGAAGTCGGCGCCGATGGTGGTCGAAGTCATCTCGGCAGGAGAGGTCCCGCAGAGCGAGTCCGGCACCGGCTGGCCGAAGGGGAACCTCTGCACGCAGATGCGCACGTCGTCGGCGGTGCTGGCCTGCTTGTCCACGTCGCCCGAGACGTGGAGCGTGCCGGCGAAGGCCGTCTGCACCGTGGTGAGAGGGCTGCCCGCCAGCTTGAAGTCGGCCGCCGTGTTGAAGGTGAAGAGCGGCGCGCCGGTGGGGTCGACGAAGGTGGGGTCGTCCGGGCCGAGAGCGCCGCAGTCGCCGCTGCACGCCGTGTACTGCAGCGTGGGCGAGAAGGTGATCTCCTCCAGCGGCACGGGTCGCGGCGGGCTCTGCGTGGTGTCGCTCCCGACCGGAAAATCGTCCAGCGTGGAGAGCACGAAGTAGATGCGGTCGTGGGGCCGCACCGCGATCGCCGGAATGCTCACCGGGGTGGGCGCGACGTCGGCCGGGAACCTGCGCGCCTCGAAGAGCGGCACGCCGGGCGTGTCCATCGTGCCGTCCTCGTGGGCCTGGAAGAGCCGGAGGCGCACGCCGTCGCTGGCAGGGCCGGCCGGCGGAGTGTGCGCCCAGCCGATGTCGCCGGAGAGGCTGACCGTTCCCTCGAACGGCGCCGTCCATTCGAGCATCGCGTCGTTGGGCGGGGTCTGGTCCTTGAGCGCCTGTCTCGCCGCGGCCAGCGTCGCATCGCCCGCGAGCAGCGAGCCGGTTCCGGCCAGGTTGGCGAACGAGGTCGCCCCGACGATCGGCTTGGTCGTTCCGAAGCAGAACTGGCCGGCCGGGCAGCAGCCGGGGCCGCTGCACGATCGCGGGAAGTTGAAGAGGACCTGCCCCCCGCTGATGAAGTCGGGCAACCCGTCGCCGTCCGCGTCGATGAAGAAAGAGTCGGAGTTGGTGAAGTTGAACGATCCGCCGACGTTGGCGAAGACCGGGCCGAAGACCGTCTGCAGACCGAAGTTGAAATTGTTCCCCGTTTCGGACCCCAGCGACGGAATCGGCGACGGGAACGGAGTGAGGGTTCCGCCGCTGAAGGGGTCGCCCGGCGGCGCCAGCGCCGAGATGGCGTGGCTCACGGCGCCGGCGGCGTCGGTCCGCGACTGCCCGAACTGCACGCTGAGCTGGCCGCCGTCGCGCGTGATCCGGTCCGGGATGCCGTCGCCGTTCAGGTCGAGCAGCAGCGCCTCGGTGTTGGAATCCCGATGGTTCGTCGAGACGCTGACCCCGACCGACCCTTCGTCCCGCAGCGGGCCGAAGCTGATGCCGGTGTACGCATGGACGCCGACGTTCAGCTCCGCCGTCGAATTGATCGCCCGACCGTCGCTGCCGTCGAATCTCCACGCGACCGGGGTGCCGAAGCCGGGGTGCACGCTCGTGTACGAGAACCGGTGCGTGTAGAAGGACGCTCCCCCGTCCACGCCTCCCCTACCGAACACCTCGACCGAGGCGAGGCGCGACTTGCCGAAGTCGCCCTGCTCGTAGCGCAGGGCGTACTCGCGAACGATGCCGGTCTGATCGCCGGGGCCGGAGAGCAGCCACACCTGGACCCGATCGAGAAGGTGCCGCGTCACGATCTTGAATCCGCTGCGAGCCGTGGTGACGACGTCCGGGCGATCGGCGAGGCGCCCGAGGCCGTCACGCTGCCGCTGGAAGACGACGGCGTAGGCGCCGGATTCCGTGTCCTGGGAGAGCGCGCCGGCCCCGAGCCGCGGCGCCTTCCCGCTGTACTGGATCTGCGCCAGGTAAGACTGGCGGAAGTCCTCGCCGGTCGCCGCGTCGAAGGCAGTGCCGTTCGCGTTCTTCTGATCGAGCTCGTAGACGTAGCGGGTCAGGTTGCCGTTGGGATCGACGACGCGCTCGAGGTGCCACGCCCCGATGTCCCCGGTGCGGGGGCTGGCGACGCGCGCCTCGGGAGAGACGCCGTAGACGAAGAGGGTCCCGCCCCGGTCGGCGAGCTCGAAGTGGAAGCTGGCCGGATCGGGACCGCAGCGCACGATCAGATCGAACGAGCCTTCGGCGCGGGCCGCGTACCGCTTGCCCGGCGACCCATCCGCGCAACTCGCGGTTCCCACCGGGACCAGCTGCTGCCCGTCCAGCGCGTAACGGTCCAGGCCGTCGTAGAAGGGCGCTCCGTACTTGGTATCGACCGCGATGGTCGAGGCGGAGAGGTCCCAGCCGATCCCCGTCCAGCCGCTCGCTGCTTGCGAGTCGTACGTCAGGGCCAGGGACGGCTTGTACGCGCCGCGACCCGCGGGGAGGCGCAGCGGAAGCGTCACGTACGCAGTGCCTTGGCTGTTGGCCTCCGGCGGCTCGATGAAGTCGATCCCCGCTGAGGGATCGGCGACCTTGAGGTCCTTGATCGAGGTCGGGTTGAACGAGGTGGGGCCCGGGTGGTCGGGCGCGATCAGCACCGCGTTGATCATGAATGTGAAGTGCGTGGTCTGGCTGATCAGCTGCTTGCCGGCGAGGTTCACCTGCGTGCGCGCCAGGGGCTGCCAGCTCTCGCTGACGTCGTCGAAGAAGTACGTCAGCACGTCGTCGGTGGTCGTTCCCTCGGGAAGGAGCGTGTCGTCGTAGGGCAGCGTGACCGAGACGGCCGTCTTGAACTGCTGTCCGTGCGGCGTGAACCGGTATCCGGCCCCGGCGGGAGCGGTGACGTTCACCATCCCCGCGTCGAGCGGAGGCACCGCCTCGGGCGAGTGGCGCTTGATGCCGAGCGTCGTCATCGCGTCGACCGCGCCTGCCGGCGCGTCGACGGCCACGTCGGTGCCGAGCTTGACCCTGCCGCCCTTCTTCGGGTCGATGGGACCCGAGGACTCGGCGTCCTCGGCGCCGAAGCGCAGGTCGTCGCTGGCGCTCGCCAGCGGATCGACGCCGTTCTCCGCCAGCAGATCGCCCGCGTGGTCGTCGTCGAGGTAGAGGTCGCGCGTCAGGACGCTGCCGTCGGGGAAGCGCGCGGTGAGCGTCACCGGCCAGGAAGCGGTGGTGCCGGCCATCGCTGCCGGTCGCGCGAGCGCCGAGGAGAAGGCGCCGTTCCCCGTGCTCACCGGTGCGCCGCCGATCGTGACCGTTCCGGGGCCGGCCGGCGACTCGGCCCACCCGGTCACCAACGCCTGCTCGCCGAATCGCTCGCCGATGAAGTGGCCGGACGACCAGCGCAGCGGCGGATAGGTCACGACGATGCGCGCCGCGCGCTCGTTGCGTCCGACCGGGCTCCCCACCACGGCCGCTTCCACCACCGGCGCGGTCACGATGGGCGGCCCCAGCGGGTCCACCTCCACGCCGACGTAGCTCACCCCGGTGGAGGGGACGACGAACGAGTTCCAGCCCTGGTCCAGCGTGGCGTGCACCGGAGGACCTCTGCCGGGACCCTCCGAGGAGTAGATCAGGACCTTCAAGGGCCCGCTGACCATGTCGATGCCGGCGTAGTCGAGCGCGTAGGCACGCTCGAACGGCAGGGGAAGCGCGTCGGGCGGCAGCTGGCCGACGGTGTCCAGGCGGCCGTCGAAGGCCTCGGCGAACCGCGCCTGCCCGTCGCGGTCGAGGAAATTCGTGCCGTCATCCATCTCGAGCAGCAGGCGAGGCGCGGCGATGAACACGGACTGCGAGGCGGCGTCCGGCAGGCAGAGCTGGACGGAGTCCGCTCCGGTGAGCTTGCGAGGGTCGATCTCGTCGGCGACGCTGCGGACGAGGTCTCCACCGCCCAGCCACATGCCCCCGACCGCCGCGGCCCCGTTGAGGCTCCGGCGGAGCACGGATGCGCGCTGCACGCCGGCGGCCTCGTAGGCGAAGTAGGCGCGGCGCACTCCCTGCAAGGGCTGGGTGGTGGAGAGATCGAACGACGCACACGGAGTGCTGCCCGGGGCCAACGCCGCGTCTCCCGAGCGACTCGGTACGGAAAAGGCGTTGTCGAAGGGCAGCTCGGCGCCGCCGGCCGAAGCAGCGGCCAGGGAATTGCCGTCGCGAGGGGCGCTCCCCAACCCTGCGCCCCACAGCTCGAGCTCGGCGAGGCCGGCGCTGCCCTCGGTAGGCGCGAGCGTGACCGTCCACTGGCGAAGCTTCCCCGCCGCCGGCATCTGCGCCGACTGGGTCCACCGGTCCGGCCCGTCGAGCGTCTGCCCGATCTGCCCACCGAGCCGCACCGACAGCGCGCGGGCGCCGAACACCTTCAGCGAGCGCACTTCGACGTCGTGGGCGAACGTCACGATCAGCGTCGCCGGCGCCGCGAGGTCCAGCGAGGTGGTCGTGTCGCGGTCGAACAGCCCGGAGACGTCGGTGCCGGGGGTCGCCTCGACGGCGACTGGACTGAGGCGGATGGACGCGGGCGGCGGTTGCGGTCCGTTCAGACCGGGTGCGCAGGCGATGAATGCGATCGACCAGAGGAACGGCGACACGGAGAAGCGGCCCATGAGGCCTCCCGCGCCAAGGCCGCTGGAGCAACCACCAGGCCTGCCCCCGAGCGGCCTTGAGGCTTGGCGGCCGTTCAGCACATGGCCGGATCGACCGTCAACTGGACAGAAACCTGGCCTCGGAGGCCCGGTTCCTGGCCTCGGTCCAAGCCATCGAATCGCCGGGCGAATGCCGGCCATCTTGTCAGGTGGTTGGAATGTGAATTCTTCGTGGAGCGTAGGTATAGGTACGATACGGACGCACCAACGAGTTGGCGTTTTGCGCGCTTTGGAAGTGAAATCATTTGGAAAATTTTAGCCCGCCCCCTCTGATCACCTGCTCGCTTGCGACTCGAGGTTGAACGTAGCGAAGCTGGACACCTCAGGAGTTGTCCCCCATGGAGCTTGCTCTCACAGGAAAGAAGGCGTTGGTCACCGGCTCGACCGCCGGGATCGGATTCGCCATCGCGCGGGCGCTGGCGCAGGAAGGCGCCGACGTGATCGTGAACGGACGCACGCAGGAGCGCGTCGACGCGGCGGTCCGCGAGATCGGCCACGGCGCGCGCGGGATCGCCGCGGACCTGGGAACTGCGCGAGGCGCGGAGCGGCTTCTCGCCGAGCTGCCCCAGGTCGACGTCCTGGTGAACAACGTGGGCATCTTCGAGGCGAAGCCCTTCGCCGACATCGCCGACGAGGACTGGCTGCGCCTCTTCGAGACCAACGTGCTGTCGGGCGTGCGACTTTCCCGCGGTTACCTGCCCGGCATGGTGCGGGCCGGGTGGGGCCGCGTGATCTTCATCTCCAGCGAGTCGGCGGTGCAGATCCCCGCCGAGATGATCCACTACGGCGTCACCAAGACCGCGCAGCTCGCGCTCTCCCGAGGGCTTGCGGAGACGGTGGGCGGCACGGGCGTGACCGTGAACGTGGTCCTCCCGGGGCCGACGCGCTCCGAGGGAGTGGGCGTCTTCGTCGAGGGACTGGCGCGCGCGAAGGGCGTGTCCGCGGAGCAGGTGGAGCGCGAGTTCTTCCGCGAGATGCGGGCCAGCTCGCTCCTCCAGCGCTTCGAGTCACCCGAGGAGATCGCGCCGCTGGTCGTCTTCCTCGCCAGTCCCCTCTCGTCGGCGATCACCGGTTCCGCGTTGCGCGCCGACGGCGGAGTGGTGCGCTCGATCGTGTAGACAGGCGATGAGCCCGATGGCGCCGAGGCCCCAGAAGGCCGCGGGAGCCAGCACCGGCGGAGCGCTCCCGATCTTCATTCCACCGTCCTGGCCCGGCAGAAGCCCCCACGCCGACAGGACGCGCCACAGCTCCGCCAGTGGATGCCCGTCGGAGTGGAACCACATGCCGAGCGCGCCGACCACGAATGCCAGGGCGAACAGCGCCTCGAGCACCAGCCGGCCGCCTCGCCGCCAGAACACGAGCGCCGCTCCGCCGCCCAGAAGCAACGCGGCCCCGTAACCCAGAGGGAGCCAGGCGCGCCAGTTCTGCCCCAACGCTTCCCGGTGCTCGAACCTCACCTCCAGGAGGAGCACCGCCGAACCGGCCAGTACCGCGGCAACGACACGCTCGCTGAGGCTCCGCTTTTGCCACCAGGTGATCGGGCTACTGGGCACGGCTCACGCCTCCAGGGGCCGAGACCACGATCCGCCCCGCCATCTCTTCGTGGCCGCTCCCGCAGAATACATCGCAGTGAAAGACGAAGGTCCCTGTTTTCGATGGCACGAAGCGCACGCTCGCGGTTTTGCCGGGCTCGACGTCGATGCGCAATCCCAGCTCGGGCACGCTGAAGCCGTGATCCCGATCGGCGGAGGTCAGCTCGACGACGACCGGAACGCCCAATTGCAGCTCGATGATGTCGGGTGAGTAGGTGAACCTCCGCGCCACGACGCGCACCACGCGATCCGGGGGGTCGGCCGCTCCTGCCAGGAGGAGCGCGAGAACGGCCAGCGCCAGGCGCATCTCACGCCTCTCCGGAGAGCGCGATCTCGCGCAGCCGGTACGCGGGCGCCTGCGGCTCCGCGTCCACGTCGCGCAACCCGAGCCCGCGGCCGGGATGGGTCGGGTCCCAGGGCACCGGCGCCCGGTTCGGCTGCGAGCCGGGAGCGGGCAACGGGAAGACCAGCGATTTCGCCGCGTGGTGCTCGATGTGGTCGGTGCGGTGGTGGTGCTCCTGGTGGATGTGGCCGTAGAACACGGCCACGTGCGGGTAGGCGTGCAGCACGTCGATCGCCCTGGAGCCGTCGCCGGTGGTCCAGTCCCAGTCCGCCTTCAGATCGAACAGCGGCCGGTGGGTGAAGACGACGATGGGAGCGCCCGTGGGCGCTGCTTTCAGATCCTTGCTCAGCCAGTCGATCTGCGCGTCGCCCAGGATGCCCTTCGGATGCGAGACGTTGTCGAGCACCACGAAGTGCACGCCCTTGTGGTCGAACGAGTACCGCAGCGGGCCGAACATCTCCTGGAAGGCGGCTCCGCGGTCGAGCGAGGCATCGTGCTCCCCCGCCATCAGGCGCACCTGCCGGACCCGCAAGCGGCCCAGGTGCTCCCGGAACTGCGCCATCCGGCGCCGGCGCTCCTGGTCGTCGTCGGTGGTGTGGGTCAAATCGCCGGTGAAGACGACGAAGTCGGGTGCCCGGGGCAACGCGTTGACCAGCTCGACCGCTCGCGGCAGCTCCACGGTCGCTTCCGGGTTGGCGGGACCCTTGTATCCCCAATGGGTATCCGAGAGCTGGACGAAGTAGAAATCGTCCTGTGCGCCGGCGGGCCGCCCCGGCGTCGAGCAACCCTCGAGCAAGCCCGAGGCGAACACCACGCCCCCCACCCCGGCGATCTGCAGGAACTCGCGCCGCGTCCTCGTCGCCATCGACGTTCCTCCTTCGTGCGCCGCGCCACGCGGCGTCGACCAGGCGGACCGGCCGGCCCATCGTTCATTCCATGGGGAATAAGCCGGCGCCTCGGGGGTCTCCCCAAGAAGGAGACGGCATGACCTTCGCCGAAGCAGCGCGGACCCAGACTCCGCCGCGACCCCGCTGTCGGTAGCTGCCCGTACGTATCGACCGCAATCGCGCCGAGCGAGCGACGTTCCAGGTCTGCAGCGCTTTACAGCGATGCCGCGCGGGTGTAACCGCGCACCCTTGCTTGAGGGGGGCGCGCCTTGATCCCCATCCGCGACACCATCCCGCACCGGCGCGCCCCGGTCATGACGTGGGCGATCATCGCGGTGAACGTCGTCGTCTTCCTGTACGAGCTGACCCTGTCGCCGCAGGAGCTCGAGGCCCTCTTCTACACGTTCGGGATCGTCCCGGCCCGCTACAGCCACCCGGAATGGGCGCAGCTAGTGGGCCTGCCGATGGACGACTACTGGCCGTTCCTCACCTGCATGTTCCTGCACGGCGGCTGGGCCCACATCCTCGGCAACATGTGGTCGCTCTGGATCTTCGGCGACAATGTCGAGGACGTGATGGGTCCCTGGCGCTTCCTCGCCTTCTACCTGCTCACCGGGGTGGCGGCGGGACTGACCCACTACTTCCTCAACGCTCACTCGGCGGTGCCGACCGTGGGGGCTTCCGGCGCGATCGCCGGCGTCCTGGGCGCCTACTTCATCCTCTTCCCGCGCGCGCAGATCGTGGTGCTGGTGCCGATCTTCTTCTTCCCGTTCTTCTTCCAGCTCCCGGCCGTCACGTACCTGCTCTTCTGGTTCTTGAGCCAGCTCGTGGGTGGAGCGATCGCCGGCTTGTCCTCCGCCCAGGTGTCGGGGATCGCCTTCTGGGCACACGTCGGCGGCTTCGTCGCCGGGGTCGTGCTCCATCGCCTGTTCATGTACCCGCAGCGCGAACGCCCCCGGCGCTTCGGGAGGGACGAGGTCGGCATCGAGGGGGCCTGGGCGGGGTGGCCATGAACGGAGGCGGTGCGCAGGGAGGCGGATTCGACGTCGGCCAGATCTTCTGGCTGTTCTTCATCCTGTCGGCGCTCCAGCCGGTGCTGAAACAGAAGATGCTGGAGAACGCCCGCCAGCGGCTCCTGGCCCGCATCGAGCGCCGGCGGAAGACGCGCGTCATCCTGCTCGTCCACCGCCAGGAGACGATGAGCCTCCTCGGGTTTCCCCTCATGCGGTACATCGACATCAACGACTCCGAGGAAGTGATGCGCGCCATCGAGCTGACCGACCCGGAGGTCGGCCTCGATCTCGTGCTCCACACCCCGGGCGGGTTGGTGCTGGCGGCCACGCAGATCGCGCGCGCCATCCGCAACCGCAAGGGCAAGGTGACCGTGCTCGTGCCGCACTACGCGATGTCGGGCGGGACGCTGATCGGCCTGGCGGCCGACGAGATCGTGATGTCGCCACACGCCGTCCTGGGGCCGGTCGACCCGCAGCTGGGGGAGTACCCCGCCGCCTCGGTGGTGAAGGCGGTGTCGCGCAAGCCGATCGCGGACGTGGACGACAAGACCCTCATCCTGGCGGACGTCGGCGAGAAGGCGCTCGTCCAGCTCCGGGAAAGCACCCGCGAGCTCCTGACCCGCAGCCAGCCGACGGAGAAGGCGCAGGAGCTCGCCGAGCTTCTCGCCACGGGGACCTGGACACACGACTTCCCCATCACCGTCGACGTGGCGCAAAAGCTCGGCCTCAAGGTGAGGTCCGACATGCCCCCTGAGTTCCTGCAGCTGATGAGCCTCTTTCCACAGCCGGTGCGGCGCCAGCCCGCGGTCGAGTACATTCCCACGCGGCGGCGTGCGGAGCAGCCGTCGGCGCCCCAAAATCCGGCCTGACGCAAAGGGAAGGGGCCATGCGCGCGCTCATCTTCGATCTCGACGGCACGCTGGTCGACACGGTGTATGCACACGTGTTCGCCTGGCAGAAGGCGCTCGACGAAGCCGGCATGCCCATCGACGGCTGGCGCATCCACCGCCGCATCGGCATGAGCGGCGGCCTGTTCACCCGCGCGGTAGCGCGCGAGGTCGGCCACGATCTGACGCCGGAGCAGGCGCAAGCGCTCCAGCGCCGGCACGGCGAGCTGTTCCGGCAGCTCCTGCCGGACCGCAGGCCGCTGCCCGGCGCGGTCGCCCTGCTCCGGCGTCTGCGAGAGGCCAAGGTGCCGCACGGCATCGCCACTTCGGGCCGGCGGCCGGAGATCGACGGCTCGCTCGCCGCCCTGGAAGTCCCTTCGAGCACCGTGGTGGTGGACCGAGGCGAGGTGAGCCGGGCGAAGCCTGCCCCGGATCTCTTCCTCGCCTGCCAGCAGCGCCTGGGGGTCTCCGTCCACGACTGCTACGTGGTCGGCGACGCGGTGTGGGACCTGCTCGCGGCCCGCCGCGCCGAAATGCTGAGCGTCGGAGTGCTCAGCGGCGGGTACGGGGAGGACGAGCTGATCCGCGCCGGCGCCTACCGCGTCTATCGGGACACCGCGGAGCTGGACAACTGGCTGGACGAGCTGGGCGTCCTGGACTGATCGAGACAGGATTCGAGCTGCGGCCGCGCGGCCCGGTCACCGGATGGCAGGACCCACAGGTGCGCTGTTGCTCTCCTTCCGCGCGCCGTTCTGGGCGTAGCTGCCGAAACCTACGACAGCGCAGGCCTGCAAGCCCACCTACCGACCGTGCTTTGCTGTTGTCACTATGCAGCCACCGCCCATCTACTTCACCCTCCGCTCCAAGTGGCTGGCCCTGTCCCCGCGAGCCCGCGCGATGGGAGTTTGCGCGGTGGTGGCGGTCGCCGGCCTCTGCACCTTTGCCGCATTCCGCGGCGACCCGGTCGAACGGGCCGTGGCGCGTGGCGATCTGCACGCGGCCAAGACCGAGCTCATGCAGCGCAAGGTGGCCGACGCGGGCGCCCGCAGCTACGACGCGGGACGCATCGCGGAGGCGCAAGGCGCCTTCCGGCTCGCCACCGTGAGCTACCTCGCGGCCATGCGCCAGGGCGACGACCGCGGGCTGGAGCGCCTGATCGACATGACCCGCGCGCCGGCCTGCCCAGCGCGCGCGGCCGCTGCCTCCGCACTGGGCAGCGTGCGCGACACCCGCGGCGTCCGCGCGCTCCAGGAGCTGAAGCGAGCGCGGTTCGCCGACGAGCGCGGAAAGAAGAAGCGCAGGTCGAGCTCTTGCAACAGCGCGCTGGCGGCACGCAAGGCGCTGAAGCGCGCCCGCAAGGCCAAGGCCTGAGCAATCGGGGCAGCGCACCCGCTGCCCCCCGCTCAGAAGCGGCCGCTGAAGGTCAGCACGGGGCGGGTCACAGCTCGCGCCTGGGGCGTCACGGCTGCGTCCGGAGAGTGGAGCAGGCGCGGCACCAGGACGCCGAACAGCGCACCCGCCCCCGCTCCAGCAAGCACGTCGGAGAGATAGTGCCGGTCGGCGGCGATCCGCAGGTACCCGGTGGCGGCGGCCAGCGGGAGCCCCGTTGCCCAAACCACCCATGCATCGCGATCCCCTCGCAGCGACGCGCAGGTGGCTAGGGACGTCGCCATCGCGAACGCGGCGTTGGTGTGGCCCGAATAGAAGGACGCGTCATCGTCGCTCGACGCGCGGCGCCCGCCGCTTGCGTACGCAGCGGGCCGCCGGCGCGCGACGGCCAGCTTCACCGCCTGGCCGGCGAGCCCCGCCAGCGCCACCGTCTCGGCGGCGATGAGCGCGTCGGTCCCGGCCGCCTTCCCATCGCGGCCCGCGACGAAGAAGTCCACCGCCACCCCCGCGACGGGCACTGCGCCATAGGCCAGCACGTCGCTGGCGATCGCGGGGACCTGCGAGTTTCCCAAGCGCAGCGCGTCGCGCGCGGAAACGTCGAAGGGCGGCGGCTCGCACCAGCGGCAGCCGCCGGAGGCGAGCCGGTCCTCGAAGAAATGCAGGAGGAGCCAGCCCGCCCCGGCGGTCCCGGTAACGATGGGATCGCGGATGGACTCGTACGGCAGAGCACGCGACGGACCGTTCGCCGCGGCGAGCGCCGCGGCAGCCGCCGCGGCCAGGAGCGCGGGCATCGCGGAACTGTACGCGCTCCCCGAAACCCGGCGCTACATCACCGAAACGTTCGACTCCTCCACGAACCCGTCGTGCCCGTCGGGCAGCTTGACGCGGCGGAACCCGTAGCCGCTCGCGCTCGCGTCGGCGCAGACCCGCGCCCGGGTGCCCAGGTTGCCGATCACGCGCGAGGTGGAATCGGGACTCGCGTAGACGTCGGTGTCCCGCTCGACGACCGCCGGGACCTGCCCGGACTGACACGACTGCCGGTCCGAGCGCTGGGCGCTCATCGAGCTGCCCGGGGAAGAAGACGACGTGCTCGCGCACGCGAGCGCAGAGACCAGGAACACTGCTCCCATCCATTTCATGGCATGTCCTCCGGGGCGTAAGGCCAGATGACGGCGTGCTACCGCCGTGCTTACGAAATTGTGGCTCAGCTATTTCGGATCGCGCGGCAAATGGCGCCGGGCGGCAAAAGCGCCCGGCGCGCCGCAGTTCGAGGTCAGCGCGAACCGGTGGGGCCCGCTCTCGGCTCGGAGGCCGCCACCGGTACCGGGAAGCCGCGCTTGCGCATCAAGGCAGCGATGCCCGGGTCGCGGCCGCGGAAGTTCCGGTACCCGTCGGCAGGGTCCACCGTATTGCCCGCCCTGAACACGTTGTCCTGCAGCCGCCTGGCCACGGCCTTGTCGTACGGTCCGCCCTGCTCGATGAACGCCTCCCAGGCGTCGGCCGAGAGCGTGTCGGACCACAGATAGCTGTAGTAGCCGGCGGAGTAGCCGTCTCCGGAGAAGACGTGCTGGAAGTGCGCAGTGCGGTGCCGCATGACCAGCTCGGCCGGCATCCCCAGCGCAGCCAGCGTGTCCTTCTCGAATCGCCGCGGATCGATCGGCGCGCCACCGGCGAGGTGGAGCTTCATGTCGACCAGCGCTGCGGAGAGGTACTCGACCGTGGCGAAACCCTGGTTGAAGGTCTTGCTCCGCTCGATCTTCTCCACCAGCGCGGCCGGGATGGGCTTGCCCGTCTGGAAGTGAAGCGCGAATCGGTCGAGCACCGCCCGCGTCTCCAGCCAATGCTCGAGGAGCTGCGAGGGGAACTCGACGTAATCGCGGGCGACCGCCGTCCCCGCCAGCGAGGGATAGAAGACGCTGGAATTGAGCCCGTGCAGCGCGTGGCCGAACTCGTGGAAGAGCGTCCGCGCGTCGTCCCAGCTGATCAGGATCGGCTCGCCCGGCTTCCCCTTCACGAAGTTGGCGTTGTTGGAGACGATGACCGGGACATCTCCTTCCAGCCGCGACTGCCGCCGGTACTCGTTCATCCACGCGCCGGAGTTCTTGCCGGGGCGGGCGTACGGGTCGAAGTACCAGAGGCCGACGTGCTTGCCCTGCGCGTCGGTTACCTCCCAGACACGCACGTCCGGGTGGTAGACCGGGATCGACCCGTCGGCGACCGGCGAGAAGCGCAGCCCGAACAGCTCGCCCGCCACCCAGAACATGCCCTCGCGCAGCTTCTCCAGCTGGAGATACGGCTTCACGTCGTTCTGGTCGAGGTCGTACCTCGCCTTGCGCACCTTCTCGGCGTAGAAGCGGTAGTCCCAGGGAGCGATGCGGATGCCGGCCTTCTCCCGGTCGGCGATGGCCTGCATGTCGGCCACCTCTTCGTGGACGCGCGCCACGGCGGGCTTCCACACCGCTTCCATCAAGGCCACCGCGCGCTCCGGCGTCTTCGCCATCTGGTCCTCGAGGCGCCAGTGGGCGTGCGTCGGGTAGCCGAGGAGCTTCGCCCGCTCGGCCCGGAGCTGCAGGATCTCGGTGATGGTCCGGTTGTTGTCGTGCTCGTCGCCGTTGTCGCCGCGCATGACGAACATGCGCCACACCTTCTCGCGCAGGTCGCGGCGGGTCGAATAGGTGAGGAACGGATCCACGCTCGACCGGGTATTGGTGATGGCCCACTGGCCCGGCTTCCCGCGGGCGGCAGCCGCGAGCGCCGCGCCGTCGCGCACCGCGCCCGGGAGGCCGGCGAGGTCCGCTTCCGACGCCAGCAGCACCATCTGCGAGCCCTCCTCGGCGAGCACGTTCTGGCTGAACTTCGTGTAGAGCCCGGCGAGCCGCTGGTTCAGGTCGGACAGCTTGCCCTTCGCCGCCGCGTCGAGCTGCGCGCCGGCGCGCACGAAGGTGGTGTAGTCGAGCCACAGGAGCCGCTGCTGCTCGGGCGTGAGCTGGAGCCGATCGCGGGCCGCATAGACCGCGGCGATGCGCGCAAACAGCTTTCCGTTCTGGATGATCCGGTCGTTGAACTCGGCCAGCTTGGGCGACATCTCGCGCTCGATGCCCTGCACCTCGCTGTCGTTCATGGTCGAGGTGTAGATGCCGTAGACCGCGCTCACCCGATCGAGCGTGTGCCCCGAGCGCTCCATCGCCGCGATGGTGTTGTCGAAGGTCGGAGCGGCGGAGTCGGCCGCGATGCGATCGATCTCGGCCAGGTTCTCGGCCATTGCGGCTTCGAGCGCCGGCTTCAGGTCGGCGGGCTTGAAGCGGCCGAACGGCGGCACGCCGCCCCAGGGACCTTGCCAGGGCGCGAGCAGCGGGCTCACTTCGGCGACCGCCGGCTTCTCGCTGGAGCGAGCAGAGGCTTCATCGGGTTTTTTCGAAGAGGCGGCGCAGGCGCAAAGGAGGGCGAGGGCCGGCGCAAGCGCGGCGGTCGTCGGGCAACGGGCGGGAGAGGTCATGATCCATCCAGGGAGGAGTCGGCGAGCCGATCCTATCTCGTACGCCTTGCGGCCGGGGGAATTTCGCGGCGCGCCGCCGTGAGTACGTTGCTGGCATGCGTCTGCTCGAATTGCTCCTCGGACGCCCGCTTCGCTCGGACGAGGAGTCGGTGCAGCGCATCGGCGTCCTGACGGCGATCCCGGTGCTCGGGCTGGACGCGCTGGGGTCCGCCTCCTACGGTCCGGAAGCCGCCATGACGGTCCTGCTCCCGCTCGGCGGGGCGGCGACGATCTGGGTGCGACCGATCACGCTGGCCATCGTCGGCGTCTTGACGGTCGTCGCGCTCTCCTATGCGCAGACCCTCCCCGCGTACCCCAACGGCGGCGGATCTTTCACGGTGGCCAAGGAGAACCTGGGTCGCACGCCCGGGCTCCTGGCAGCGGCCGCGCTGTGCACCGACTACGTGCTCAACGTGGCGGTCGGGATCTCCGCGGGCATCGGGGCCATCTCTTCGGCGGAGCCGCGCCTGCTCCCCTACACCCTTCCGCTCTGCCTCGGCGTCCTGGCGCTGCTGATGATCGTCAATCTGCGCGGTGTCCGGGAGTCAGGGCTCGCCTTCCTGGTCCCGACTTATCTCTTCGTCGCCTCGCTGCTCTTCACGCTGGCGCTCGGCGTCTGGAAGACGGTGGTGGCGCACGGCCATCCGACGCCCGTGGTGCCGCCACCGCACCTGCCGCCGACGGTGGCCGCCGCGAGCCTGTGGCTCCTCTTGCGGGCCTTCGCCAGCGGTTGCACCGCGCTCACCGGCGTCGAAGCGGTCAGCAACGCCGTGCCCATCTTCCGCGAGCCGAGAGTGCATCGGGCCCGGCGGACGCTCGCCGCCCTCGCGGTGATCCTGGCCGTGCTGCTGCTCGGCATCTCGGTGGTCTCGCAGGCCTACGGCATCGGCGCGACCGAGCCAGGCAAGCCGGGCTACCAGAGCGTGATCTCGCAGATCGTCGGCGCAGTTGCTGGACGGGGATGGTTCTACTTCCTGACCATGGGCGCGGTCTTCAGCGTGCTCACGCTGTCCGCCAACACGAGCTTCGCGGACTTTCCGCGCGTCTGCAGGCTGCTCGCGCTCGACGAGTACCTTCCTCCTGCCTTCGCCCACCGCGGCCGGCGCCTCGTCTATTCGCGCGGCATCATCTCCCTGGCGGCGATCGCCGGGGCGCTCCTCATCGCCTTCGGCGGCATCACCGACCGCCTCATCCCGCTCTTCGCGGTGGGCGCATTCCTCGCCTTCACCCTATCGCAGCTCGGCATGGTGATGCACTGGCGCCGCACGGGCGGCCCCGGCGCCCGCCGTTCGCTCTGGATGAATGCCGCCGGCGCATCGGCGACCACCGTCACGCTGGGCGTCATCGTCGTCTCCAAGTTCACCGAGGGCGCGTGGCTGACCGTGATCGTCGTCCCGCTCCTGGTCCTGGGCTTCACGTACATCCGGCGCTACTACGACCGGCTGTGGGGCGAGTTGGGCGCCCCGTCTCCGCTCGATCTGAGCCATCTGGCCCGCCCGATCGTGGTGGTCCCGCTGCTGCGGCTCGATCGCGTCGCGCGGAAGGGGCTCAGGCTTGCGCTCTCGTTGACGGACGACGTGCGGGCCGTCCAGGTCCTCACCGAGGAAATGATGGTCGAGTACGATCTGCGCAACCGCTGGCCCGACCTGGTCGAGCGTCCGGCGCGGGCGGCCGGGCTGCCCGTCCCCCAGCTGGTGGTCATCCCCTCCGAGTACAGGGAGTTCTTCGGCCCGTTCCTGGGTTACCTGCGCGGGCTGGCCGCCCTCGAGCCGGAGCGGTCCATCGCCGTCCTGGTGCCCGAGCTGGTGCGCCGCCGCTGGTACCAGTTCTTCCTGGAGTCGCGGACGACGATCCTCAAGGCGCTGCTGCTGCTCGAAGGCGGCCCGCAGATCGTCGTCATCGACTGCCCCTGGTACCTGCGGGACGAGCTGGACGAAAAGCTCGTCACGCGGCCGCCGCGTTTCAGGATTGGCCGGGCTGGGCGGGCTGCCCGGGCTGCTCCTGCTTCCAGATCTCCTGGTCGAGCGCCATCTTGATCCATTCCAGGTGGCGCTGCTCGTCCGCGTAGTTCTTGCGGATCACTTCCTTGGCCGACTCGGGGAGATCCTGCAGGTCGAGCGCCGCCTTGTAGCGGGCCGTGGTGAGCTGCTCGTTGCCCCGCATCGCCATCAGCGCGCTCTTGGTCCCGTGGGCGGTGATGGCGGTGAACGCCTCGATGAAGAAGCCCTTCACGTCCGTGCGCACGTCGGGCTGCTCCCCGAGCTTGCGCATCTCTTCGCTCAGGTCCTGCACGTGCCGCTGGTGGTCGCCTTGGAACGAGCGGAGCTGGGACTTCACGTTCTCGTGCTCGGCGGCCTTGATCGCCTGCTCGTAGGCCTTGATGGCGTCCATGTCGAGATGGATGAGATCCTGCACTGCGCGGATGGGGGTCATCGGGTGCTCCTTTCGCCGGTGCACGCAAAGGTACATCGGCCGCGCGGGTCGGCGTCCGTCGTTCTGCGCATGGGTTGCCCGCTCAGCCGCCGCCGGACCTTGCGGCCGCGGCCGGAGCGCCGATCACGCGCTCCGGGACCGCTTCTCGTTATAGGCGTCGCGGGCCGCCTGCTGCTCGCGCTTGCTCAGCTTGGCCAGGTGGACGTCGCAGATGTAGCCGAACCGCGGTCCGCGCGACCGGTTCTTGCACCCATCGACGCGGCACCGCATGTCGAGCTTTTGCCCGCCGCGCTTCCCCAACCCCCCTGGGGCGCCGATCTGGCGCCGTGCCCGCGTCGCGATCTCACCGGCGAGCTGATCCACGAAACGGTCGAGGAGCGTCGATAACCGATGATTTGCGGGCACCCGGTCCCCTTCGGGCTCGAAATCGAGCCACAGTGGCTGGATTTCTAGCCTCGTTTGCTTCGCGGGTCCAGGGGACGGGATCGAGGTCCAGCGGATTCACAAGTTATCTCGGGCTGATAGCTGACGTCTGGCGTTTACTTGTCCGGCTCCGCCGCTCGGCTATCGTCGGGGGTTGGAGGTGCGCGAATGGCAATGCGGCTGTTCTTCGTCCTGGTCACGGTCCTGGGCTCCGGGTACCTGCTGTTTACGGAGCGCGGAGACCGCAAGGTCGCCATCGCCGCCCTGGCGGTCTCTTCCTTCGGGCTGCTCCTGCAGCTGAACGTGATCTCGCTGCACATGCGCTACGCGCGAACGGTGGTGTGGGCGGCGATCGCCGTCTGCGCCGCGCTGGCGTGGATGCGCGACAACTCGAAGACCGCCTCGACGGTCGCCGCCAGCATGGTGTTCGTCTCGGCGCTGACCGTCGCACTGTCGCTGCGCCTATTGCACTGAGCGCGAATCACATCAGTTCGGCGATCACAGCCCGGGCGTTTTCGACCGAGACGTCCAGCGGGCGGTGCGAGAGCGGACTGCCGTCGGCCAGCACCGGCTCCATCTCGTCCAGCGCCGGCGCGTCCTCGTTCCGGTAGAAGAGCCCGATGGGGATGTCCTCTCCCCACATGCCGCCCTTCTCGATCGCGGCCTGGAAGTCGGAGGGATCGTGGCCCATCTCCTCCAGCTTCCGCGTGCGCTGCTTGAAGAACTCGTGCGTGTTCTCCTGGTTGTAGGTCACGCACGGGCTGAACACGTCCACGAACGAGAATCCCTTGTGCTCGATGGCGCCCTTGATCAGCTCGATGAGGTGCTTCTGCTGCCCGGAGAAGCCTCGCGCGACGTAGGTCGCTCCGCAGACGACGGCCAGCGGGATGGCGTTGACCGGGTTCTCCACGCTGCCGTGGGGGGTCGACTTGGTTTTCATGCCCTTGCGGCTGGTCGGTGAGACCTGGCCCGTGGTGAGCCCGTAGATCTGGTTGTCCATCACGATGTACGTGAGATCGACGTTGCGGCGCATGGCGTGCACGAAGTGGTTCCCGCCGATGCCGAACCCGTCGCCGTCGCCGCCGGTGACCACCACCGTCAGGCCATGGTTGCCCAGCTGGGCACCGGTGGCGACCGCCAGGGCGCGGCCGTGCAGCGTGTGCATCCCGTACGTGTTGATGTAGCCCGGCAGGTTGGAGGAGCAGCCGATGCCGCTGATGGTCAGCACGTCTTCCGGCCGGAGGCCCAGCTCGGACACCGCGGTCTTGAGCGCGTTCAGGACGCCGAAGTCGCCGCAGCCCGGGCACCAGTCCGGATCCGCCTTGCCCTTGAACTCCTTCACCGGCAGCGGCGCCCGCGCGGACCGCTTGACCAGCGCACTCCTCGTATCGGTGACTGCCGGCTCGCCCATCGCGTTCTCCCTCTAGACCCGGATCTCGTGCACGGGGACGTACTTCTTCGTCTTGCCGGCGAGCACCTTGCGCACGCCGTCCACCACGTGGTGGGGCAGGAACGGCTCGCCGTCGTACTTGCGGATATGGGCGTCCGCCACCACCCCCGTCTCCGAGCGCAGGTACCTGGCGAACTGCCCGCTGTAGTTGTTCTCCACGATGACGATCTTCCGCGCCTTCGCCAGGGCCTGCTGGATCGCCTCGACATGCAGCGGGACCATCCATTTCACCTGGAGATGGCTCGCGCGGATCCCTTCCCGCCCCAGCTTCTCCACCGCCTCGTCGATCACACCCCAGGTGGATCCCCAGCCCACCAGCGTCACCTCGGCGTCCTCTGCGCCCGCCAGCCGGGGCGGATCGATCAGGGCCAGGGCGCCGTCCATCTTCCGCTGCCTGCGCTCCACCATCGCCTGGCGCTTGTGCGGGTCGGTGAACTCGTCGCTGATGAGGACGCCCCGCTCGTCGTGCTCGTCGGTGGCGACCACGTGAGCGTGACCCGGAGTGCCGGGCAGCGCCCGGGGCGCGACGCCGCTGGTCGTCTCGCGGTAGCGGGCGTACTCCTCCCCGGAGGAGACCGGCCCGTCGAGCCCGATCACCTCACCGCGGTCTCGCGGCGGATTGAAGTTCAGCTCGGCCGGGTCGAGGCTGCTGAACCCCTCCGACTCGAGCAGGTCCGCGAGCACGATCCCGGGGCACTGGAACCGGTCGGCCAGGTTGAACATCTGCGGGATGACGTGGAAGCAGTCGGCGATGCTGGTCGGCGCGGCGATCAGGCGCGGGTAGTCGCCCTGTCCGGCGCCCAGCACTTGCCAGAGATCGCCCTGCTCCGTCTTGGTGGGGACGCCGGTGGCCGGCCCGGCGCGCTGCACGTCGATGCAGACCACCGGGATCTCCATCATCGCCGCCGCGCCCAGCGCCTCGGTCATCAACGCGAATCCGCCCCCCGAGGTGGCGCACATGGCCCGGCAGCCGGTGTGCGCGGCGCCGATCGCCATGTTGATGACGCCGATCTCGTCCTCCACCTGCCGCACCATGATCCCGAGCTGCCGTGCGTGCCGCGCCATCCACATCAGCACGCCTGTCGAGGGGCTCATGGGGTACGCGCAGTAGAACTTCACCCCGGCCGCTACGCCTCCCATCGCCAGGCACTCGTTGCCGGTAGCGACCGCGAGCGGTCTCCCGGTGTCGGGCAGCGCGAAGGGGTAGGAGCGGAAGTGCGCGCCGGCGTACTCGTAGCCCGCTCGGGCGACGGCCACGTTCTCGGCCACGACGGCGTCGCCCTTGCGCTGGAACTGCTCGGCCAGCATCTCCTCGAAGGGCCGGCACTCGACGCCGACCATGCGGAGCACGGCGGCGACCGCGGCGGTGTTGTAGTGGAGCGGGGTCTTCGCCAGCTCGGCCAGCGGGAGCGGGCAGAGCTGCACTCCCTCGGCGGCGCCGTCGGGCCTCACCTTGCCCTGGTCGAAGAGCACCGAGGAGCCCGGGCGCATCCGCCGCACGTGGCGATCCATCGTGTCCTGGTTGAGCGGGATCAACATGTCCAGCTCGTCGCCCATGCAGCGCACGGGCGCCTCGCTGGTGCGGATGGTCAGGAAGGTATGCCCGCCCCGGATGATCGACTGATACGCGTTGTACGCGTTGACGTGCAGCCCGCGCCGGACGAACAGCTTGGCGAGAAGGCTGCCCGGCGTAGCGACACCTTGGCCGGCGGCCCCGCCGATCCCGACAGAAAAGTCATGCTGCGCCATGACCACCGCCGATGGGCGGCGCTGCTTCGCCGCCCGCGGAGTTTGCGTGCTTCTATTCCCGGGCAATCGCGGAGTCACGCCGCGGGGCGTCGTGCCTCTTCTGCGCTGCTGGTCCGTGTCCAGCGGTAGAAGCGCGCGGCAGGGCGTGGTCCGAGCGATCGGATGACGCGTTCGGACTTGCAACCGCACCCGGATGGAGTTTTACGGCCCGATCCAGGGGCCGTCCGAACGCCGCGCCGCGGCGCATCCCAAGCGGCCCGTTTCAGGGGATCGTGAACGGTCGCGCCGTCGCAGGAGGCCAGAACATGAAAGGCCCAGTCACGCGCAGGGATCTGCTTGCCAAACTCGGAGTTACCGCCGCCGCCACGCTCGGGGCTTCCGCCGCCGGCTTCGGGGTGGCCGGGATCGCCCGGGCACAGGAGAAGCCCAAGGGCACAATCCCCGACAAACCGTTCCGCATCGGCCATATGACCTTCTTCACCGGCCCAGGCGCGGTGCTGGGCGAGCCCATGCACAAGGGCAACCTCCTGGCCGCCGAGGAGATCAACGCGCAGGGCGGGCTCCTGGGGAAGAGGAAGATCGAGATCCTCAAGGCGGACGAGGCTGCCGGCCTGGACGCGAACGTCAAGGAGAT